>Ga0136656_1000500_pt1 | contig 13729 bp, 11 predicted proteins | sample CPBDNA_9_FD_94862 | JGI IMG/M metagenome (GOLD analysis project Ga0136656, IMG submission 94862) | Freshwater to marine salinity gradient microbial communities from Chesapeake Bay, USA - CPBay_Sum_15_0.8_DNA (version 2) | ecosystem: Environmental > Aquatic > Marine > Coastal | place: USA...
ACAGCATTAGTTGGAGGTAATTTAACACTAACATACAGTAATACAAGTACGCAAGACGTTGGTAACATTCAAGGCCCACAGGGTGATGCTGGTACTAACGGTGTAGATGTATCTAGTGCTACAGTAAATGGATCAGGTAACTTGATTATTACATTAAGTGATGCAAGTACAATTGATGCAGGTAATGTAAAAGGTACCGATGGTGCTGTAGATCAAACGTTGAGTGTATCAGGAAATGTTATTACAATAAGTGGTAATAATGATACAGTTGACTTAACAAGCATGTTGGCTCCATATAGTAAAACAGATACAGATGCACAAGATTTAAGTTTAAGTGGCAACGTAATCAGTTTAACAGGACAAAGTGGTAATGTTGATTTAACTAGTTTACTTGGTAGTGTTGCTGGTAATTATGGTGACAGTAATGTAGATGCACACTTAAACGTAAGTGGTGCTAGTACAAACGAAGTCCTTAGTTGGGACGGTTCAGACTATGCCTGGGTGGCACAGTCAGGCGGTGGTTCATTAACTATTCAGGACGAAGGTTCATCATTAGCAAACGCAGGAACAACAATTAACTTTGTTGGTGCAGGTGTTACTGCAACCGGCACAGGCTCAACTAAAACAGTTACAATTCCAGGTGGAAGTGGTGTTGCAGTTGTACAAAGATTTAGATTAAATTATAATTCTACAGGTGGCTTAGTTGACTGCGATAATTTAACAAGTTTAATATCTAGTGCTACTGTTAACGGTACAGAAGTTACAGTAACTTTTGCAGATGCAGTAAATTATCCCCCAGCAAGTATGATGATTTACGGTTATAACTATCCTGCAAATACATACCAAATGATAACAGCACCAGACTCTGCTATTACAAAAAGATCTATACCAGGCGGCGGAAGTGTTGGTTCACCTACATTGTTTGGTGGTAGTGCCACAGTAGTATTAACTGTAGATTTACCAGAATCAGTAACAGGTGCAAGTAGGACATTTGGCCAAGGAACACATGCTTGGATAGAATTTGTTGTTTACGATTAAGGATAACTTATGGCATTAAGTAACTATAAATCCACACAGATAGAGTTAAACGTACCTAATAAAGTTTTATCAACAAATATATCATCAGTAACTGGATATGCATATTGGCCACATCAAAACGGAAGTGGTGATATATGGTATTCAGGTTCTGGAAGTAAAAAATATTATCAATGGGAAATTGTATTCTCAGTAACAGAACAGTCACATGGTTCCCACTTAACTAGAGACGATTTTAAATTTAATGGATTAGATGTAGTAGTCGGCGATTGGATAGCACAAGCGAGTAGCGGAAGTTGTTGGAAAATTATTTCTATAACTTCAAAGTCTGCAACTAGTGTAACAGCAGTTGTTGAGGATTGGTTACGATACAATACATTTAGAACTAGTACAGGAAATGGTAATCCAAGCAATGGTACTGGTGTTGTGTTTTCTCTAAACGAAAAGGGTGTACCAATGTTAGATCCACTACCAGGAACAGTAGCGGCATCTTTCTATGCCACAGTTGCAAGTAGATTTGAATACTTAAATCCTCAAACAAACTATGTGTTAGAACAAACAGCACATGGTTTAAATAAAGGAGATGTTGTTGCTGTAAGTAGTGCAGGATTTACAAAGGCTAATACAGACACAATGGCAAAAATGATAGGTGTTGTAACTGAGGCAGGACCAGGTCCTAATCAGTTTATGATATTACCTAACAACCAAATTATAGATTTCGAACCTAGCATACCAGGCAGTCAAGGTGATTATGTGTACGTCAGCAGTTCAGGAGATTTTACAACAACTGATACAGGTAAAATTGTATTCTTAAAAATACAAGATGCTATTCCTACTGTATTAATAGGAACAGTAAATGATCCTACTGTACCAGATACACATACTATTAATTTAAATACAAAAGCGGTTACTTTTGCGGGTACAGGTGGTGCAAACGCAACACTATCTCAAATGGTATCAACAATTAATGGAGTATCAGGACATAGTGTTGTAGCAAGTTCTATTCCAACACCAAACGCAATTAATAGTGATCCTAGTAATTCTATATACGGACTTGTAGGTGGTTATACACCATTTAGTGCATACATAGATAGTGGTAGTGGTAATACTCTTGTAAACTTCACAACTAATGGTTCACAGTATGCAAGTGTATCTACACCAGAGGATATGAAAACAGATTTAGATACTGCCGCAATAGCAAATCTTACTGTAACCGCAACAGCAACAGTATTAACACTTACAGAAGAAAATGGAAATGCTATAAACTTTACAAATGCAAATGCTGATACTAATGGTAACCATTTTGCAGGTGGTAGTAGTTTAACCGGGTATCCGTTAACTAATGCAAGTCCAGGTACAAATAAATTACAACTTACTAGATCAGACGGTGGTCCTATAGATATATTTGAGGGTACTGAATTCTTTAGAATAGGCACAGGAATAGCAAGTGGACATACAGGAATGTATCCATTAGCAATGAACATTGAACAAGGTATCAGAACAGGTGGTACAACACTTGTAGCAGACATTAGTTCCAGAGACGCTCTTAGTTCACAAGCAGGTGACCAGGCATACGTTACTAACAAAGGCGACGGTGAGTGGGGACTGTATTTATATACAGGTAGTGCCTGGGTAGAAGTCAGCAACCAAGATAGTGCAACCGTAGATGCTAGAACATTAACTACTACCTTTACAATGCCAGTGGGTGGCTTTGGAACAAGTACTACACAAACTTTAGGTAATATATCACCAGGGCGTAAAATACAGAGCGTGTCAGTAAAAGTTAATACTACATTTACAGGACACTCAGGAGGTGATCCTAATATAGAAATAGGCACACAGGCAGATCCAGATGTATACTGTGACTCTCCAAGCAATGACTTAACTGCTTCTTCAGGAGATACATTTATTTGTAATCCAGAGTATGTTTATCCTTCATCAGAAACACAAGATCAAATTATCCGAGCACGTTGTAATCACTATGGTGCAAGTGCTGGAAATGTTACTGTAAAACTAACTTACATCTAATCGTATCCTTCCAAAATATTAAATTTTTGATAAATACTTGTAACGTTCAGCGAAAGCAAACGTTATCGATAACGAATTAGAACACATAAGTATTAGGAGATACAAATGGCTGATATTAAAAACTTTGGTATCAAAGGTATAGCGGCTGATGTGCAAATGGGTAAATCTGGTGGACGTTTAAAATACGATTCCAGTAACAACAGATTTGACCTAACTCAAAGTAATGGTTCTACACTAGAAGACTTAAGGCTAGGTAGTATTACAGCGGGTGCTTGGACGGCAACAGCAATCGGAACGCAATACGGTGGTACCGGTCAGGATTTTTCTGGTAGTTCAGGTATTATCAAAGTCTCAAGTGGAACAATGTCCGCAGGCTCAATAGACCTTACAGCAGATGTTAGTGGTGCATTACCAGTAGCAAATGGTGGTACAGGTGCAACCGACGCCGGTGATGCAAGAACCAACTTAGGACTAGGTAATATTAGTACTCAGGCTTCAAACGCAATTGATATAGATGGTGGTGCCATCGATGGTACAATTATAGGAGCCAATAGTGCGGCGGCAATTACAGGAACGACAATCACAGCAAATTCCGGCTTTTCAGGAAATTTAACAGGTATAGCAGATGATGCCGATGGTTTATCATCAGCAGTAACAGTTGCTCTTTCAGGAGATGCAACAGGTTCAGCAACTTTCCAAGATGCTGGCGATACTGCAACTATATCTACTACACTAGCCAATTCAGGCGTAAGTGCTGGTAGTTATGGTAGTTCAAGTGCTATTCCCATTATTACAGTTGATGCAAAAGGTAGAGTCACAGCAGTTAGTACTGCGGCTACTTCAAGCACATTAACAATTGGAGCCGATAACGGTTCTGATGATACTGTTACAGTTGGAACTGACACTTTGAACTTTGTTGGAACAAGTAACGAAATAGAAACAACAGTTTCAAACAATCAAATTCAGATTGGTTTACCAAATGATGTTACAGTTGGAAACAACTTAACAGTAACAGGTAGTTTCTTATCAGACGATATTACAGCGTCAACGGTTACTATTAACGGTAACTTAACTGTTACAGGAACAACTACAACTGTAGACTCAACAACAGTATCTATTGCAGACCCAATTTTTGAAATTGGTGATGATTCAAGTGATGATAACTTGGATAGAGGTATTAAATTTAAGTATAACAGTGGTGGTGCTAAAGTTGGATTCTTTGGATTTGACGATAGTGCAGGTGTATTTACTGTAATTAATGATGCAACTGATTCATCAAGTGTATTCAGTGGTTCAGCAGGTGCAGTAAAATTTGGTGCAATTGAAGGTGCTTCATTTAGTGATGGCACGATTTCAGGTGTTACATTTATTGATGAAGATAACATGGCATCAGATAGTGCAACAGCACTTCCAACACAGCAATCAGTAAAAGCATACGTTGATTCACAAGTAGGTGCAGTTGACTTGGATTTCCAAGGCGATAGCGGTGGCGCTCTATCAATTGATCTAGACAGCGAAACATTAACTATTGCAGGTGGTACAGGATTAAGTTCAGTAGGTAGTGGTAATTCACTTACACTAAACTTAGACGATACAGCAGTAAGTGCCGGTAACTATGGTGGTACTACAGCAATTCCAACATTTACAGTTGATGCTCAAGGTAGAATTACAGCGGCAAGTAATGTTGCTATTTCTACATCATTTACATTAGCAGGTGATAGTGGATCAGAAACTGTTAACGGTGGTGACACTTTAACAGTTGCTGGTGGTACAGGTATTACATCAGCAGTTTCGGCTACTGATACTGTAACACTTACCCTAGATGATACAGCCGTAAGTCCTGGATCATATGGTAGTGCAACAGCAATTCCAACATTTACAGTTGATGCACAAGGACGTTTAACAGCGGCCGGCACAGCGGCTATTAGCTCAGACCTAACAATAGGTGCTGATAGTGGCTCAGATGATACTGTAAGAATAGGAACAGATACACTAAACTTTGCTGGTACTTCAAACGAAGTAACAACTACAGTTAGTAATAACACTATTACTGTTGGATTAGCAGATTCAGTAAGTGGGTTAACAAGTGTTAGTGCAACAACTTTAACAGACGGTACAGCAAGTTTAAGTGCTGGTAACCTATCAAGTGCTGTGAATGTTACAGCAAGTGGTACTGTTCAGTTTGGTTCATTAAGTGATGGATCAATCTCAATCACAGGTTTTGTTGATGAAGACAACATGGCTAGTGATAGTGCTACACTTGTTCCAACACAACAATCAGTTAAAGCATACGTTGATTCACAAGTTACAGCACAAGATTTAGACTTCCAAGGTGATACAGGTGGTGCTCTAAGTATAGACTTAGATTCACAAACACTTGATATTGCTGGTGGTACTAACATCAATACTGCAGGTAGTGGTCAAACATTAACTGTAAACTTAGATACAACTCTAAGTGGATTAACAAGTGTAACATCAACTACATTAACAGACGGAACAGCAACACTAACAGGTGGTGCTTTATCAGGTATTACAACTATTGGTACATCAGGTGATGTTACAGTTGGTGGTAACTTAACAGTTAGTGGTACAACAGCAACTATAAATTCAACTAATACAACTATTAGTGATACATTGGTTGTTCTACAATCTGGTTTAACAGGTGCTAACCCTAACGACATTGGTCACATATATGAAAGAGGATCAGACGGAAACAACGGATTCTTTGGTTGGGACCAATCAGTTGATAGGTTTATAGCGGCAACTACAACAGCAGATGGTTCAGGTACAGGTGACCTTACATTAGCGGCGGCTGACTTTGAAGCGGCGGCAATTACAGCAACAGGTGTAACAGCATCAGGTGTTGTAAGTTTTGGTACATTAACTGATTCAGGAGAATCAATTGCTGTAACTAAATTTGTTGACGAAGCAGATGGAATTTCAAGTAACGATAATGATACTAGTATTCCAACTTCAGCGGCAGTTATTGACTATGTTGCTAACAATGGCGGTGACGGACTACTTTTAAGAAGTGCTATTTCTAGCGGTTCAGCAACAGTAGACATCGGAACTGTACCAAATGTTTCAAGTAGAACATATTATGCAGAAAAAATTGTAGTTAAAGTTAGTACAGCATTTAGTGGTAATAACATCAATTACATTACAGTTAAAGAAAATGGTGGTTCAGGATCAACATTAGTAGCAAAGGCAGATGCTGATGCAACTACAGTTGGAACCTACATTATTGAACTAGACGGCGATGTTACTTTAACAAAAAATGCGGCAGTAACGTTAGCATTCTTTGATTCAAGTGATGGTTCAGTCTCACCTTCAGGTGGTGCGGCAGTGGCTTCAGTTCACTACAACTGGGTATAATTACTAGTTAATTAAACTTAAAAAGGGCCTTTTTTAGGCCCTTTTTTATGATTAAAATGTATAAATAATATATGTAATAGCAATATTATGCTCGTTCATTCACTCTAAATGTAGCAGTGAACGGAAGTAGTCAATTGTGACGAAGGAACGCATTAAATACGTTCATCTGGAAACAGACGGAAGTAGGTAATGATACCGAAGGAACGCATCTTTGTAAAAGGAGATGACATGACTAAATATCAATCAAGGCTCTTTATAAGAGCAGTCAAAAAATCTCTTAGGGAAAGACATTTATCTTCTGGTGTTAAGAACACTATTAGAGAAAATAAAAAAAGTGAGTTACCAAAATATATAACTGATAACCCATATTATCCTTAAGATGAATTTAAGAGGGCTCCGGCCCTCTTATCTAATTACGTCTTGCAGGATTAGGTGCTTGAACGCCTATCCTAAATGTCAAACATAAGAATAAATTTTCTATCATACTTTCATTTGCTGAAAGACCCCAAGGTATATGACTAGGAAAGAAAACCACCTTATTAGTTTTTGGTTTAACAATAAAGACAGATTCTTGTGTGTTTTGTTGAGCATATAATTTTTCACTAAAGTTATTTAGATATAAATGTGAACCCTTGTCTGTAGTCTGTAAAAATAATAATGCATTGTACCAACGCATTGGTTCTATATTTACGTTGTATTGATGTCCTGGATTTACTCCTAGTAAATATGGATTACATACCTGTATTTCATTTGTTTGTGTGGGTAAAACTTTTTGACAATCATTTATAAAATGGTGAGATATTAATTTACATAATTTTGCATGTCCTTGTGCTAAAGGATATTCTTTGTTTGTTCTCCACCCAAAATTTGTATTTGTAGTTATTCCAGAATCATACATTTCGTCTCTTTCTATTTTAAGAGTTTCTATCATTGTATCTGGTATGCTAATATTTTGTTCAAATAAATAGTTAGGAAAAACAGTATGTGTTCTAATTCTCATACTACTATTTAACAAAAAATACTTGACAAATTACAGTTTCTTAGTATAATAGTAATGTAACATAGGAAAATGAAATGAAGAAAGATAAAATTATTTTAACAGACTGCGATGGTGTATTATTAGATTGGGAAGAAGGATTCTCAATATGGATGGAACACCATGGCCATAGTAAAGTTGATGGTTATCAGTACATGTACAATATTGGTGATAGATATGGCATTACTAAAGAACAAGGAAGTAAGTTAGTTAAACAGTTTAACGAAAGTGCGGCGATAGGGTTCCTCCCTCCACTTCGTGATGCTCAATACTTTGTTAAAAAATTACACGAGCAACATCAGTATAAATTTATTGCTATTACTAGTTTAAGTTTAGATCCATATGCAAAATATTTAAGAGAAAGAAATCTTAAAAAGTTATTTGGAGATGCATTTATAGAAGTAGTATGTTTAGATACAGGTGCTGACAAAGATGAGATACTTGCTGAATATGGTCCTAAATATCCTGGAAATTACTGGATAGAGGATAAACCAGAAAATCTTAATTGGGGTATTGATAATGGTCTTAACGGTATATTAGTAGAACATGGACATAACATGGACTACACAGGAAATGCCAATGTAGTAAAAAATTGGGAAGAAATTTATAATTTAATTATAAAAAATACTTGACAAACTCTTTAAAAGTGCTATACTGTATATGGTTAAGTAGGAGTAACTATGTTTAAAACAAAAGATGTAATAGCAGTAAGTTGTGCCGCACATAGATTTAATGGCGGATTTTTAAGTAAAGACTCAATTAGATTTGACAAGAAAGCAGAGGGTAAAAGAGCAAATAGCGACTTACTTTATGCACATTTTTTAGATCCTAAAGAATTAAAATTTAAAAATGCTTTGCCTAAATTAACTGTAAAAAATGAAGATTTAGAAATGGCTAATGAAGTTATAGATTATCTTAAAGGTCTTAGTTTCAAAGCAATAGAAAGAAAACTTACAGATTTTGAAAGCAATGTTCTTAGTGTTGTTAATTCAGAACACATAGATAAAACACAATTAGGGATTACAGCAAGTTTACCTAAGGTTTATTTTAATAAAATTGAACAAGATAATTGGACTGACAGAGAATTAGAATTATCAAGAACCAGTAACGTATTAGGAGAACTACATAATAGAAGTACTTTTAATGCAAAAGTAGAATTTGTTAGATATATACCTAGAACAATGAGTTATCTAATTACTTGTAGTGTAAAAAATCAACATATACTAAAATTCTTTCACGATAAAAAAATTAATCTTAATACTAAAATTAAAGTAGATGGCTATGTAAAATCACAAGATAAAGGTAAATTTCATAATGGTATGGAAACCATTATTAACAGAATCAAAATTCACAAAGATAAAATCTAATAGTGTGTCTTCGCCATTAACCTCCCAGTAGCTCAGCAGGATAGAGCAACTGCCTTCTAAGCAGTGGGTCGCAGGTTCAAATCCTGCCTGGGAGGCCAAATGGGCCTATAGCATAATTGGTTAATGCACCCGACTCATAATCGGTAGATTCTAGGTTCAAATCCTAGTAGGCCCACCAACTCGATAAATAGTAGTATAACAAATTAGGGAGTTATACAATGGCAGAAGACACAGTTAAAAAAGAATTTCATCCTGCTGATACAAACGGTGATGGAAAAGTAAGTAAAGCAGAAGAGCAAATGTATTTAGAGTTCAAGAGAAAAGAACTTGAAGATATGGATGCTATGCGTGATGCTCAAAGAAGTATGGCATGGTTTGCACTAAGTGGTATGTTATTATATCCATTTGCAGTAGTGTTAGCAGTATTGGCTGGATTAAACCAAGCAAGTGAAATACTAGGCGATATGGCGGCTACATACTTTGTAGCAGTTGCTGGTATTGTTGCCGCATTCTTTGGTGCTCAGGCATTTAGTAAGGGTAAATAATTAAAATGTTTATAAAACACTTTGTAAGAATGTTGACACGAGAAGAACTTCCTGATGAGGATGTTATTGTGTATTTCGATATTGTGCAAAGTGTTGTGCCTACAAAATTACTTACGGCATATGATGAAGAAAAAGCAAAAGTAGGCATAGAAGTTATGGCATACACTAGCAGTGATGACGACGGTGATATGTGGATATATGAAATTGTTTTAGAAGAAGCAATAGGCTCTGAAGAAGGCGATGAAATATCAGAAGAACTTTTTAAAGAATTTGACGACATACAGTTTACATTTGAAGCAAGTATAGAAGTATAAAATGGCAAATCCATATCCCAGAGACCAAGATTTACGCAATTTGCATAATGCAATGGACTTTAATAGTCAAGGATTGCCTGTTGTCAGAACACTTGCAACCGCTCAAAGTTCAACAACAGATGCCAGTATAGATGGGTTTGGTAGACAACGTGTAGCACAACCATTTACACTATTTGATGCACAATTAAAATACACTAAACGTGAAGATTTATTTGATGAAAGTTTAACTGGTAATGCCAGTACGACATATCAAATAAATGAAAGCAGTTTGGATTTGGAAGTAACGACCACTAATGGCGACCATGCTGTCAGAGAAAGTAAAAATGTATTTCCATATCAACCAGGCAAAAGTTTACAAATAATGGCAACTTTTGTAATGGACGCAGGACAATCAGGTTTAACACAATCTGTGGGTTATTACAACACTCAAAATGGCATCTTCTTTATGAACAAAGATGGTGTTAATTACATTGTTCGCAGAAGTTATACAAGTGGCTCAGCAGTCGATGAAGAAATTGCACAAAGCAATTGGAACATAGACAAACTGGATGGTACCACAACAAGTGGTGTTGATATTGATATCACTAAAGCACAAATACTATTCATGGATTTGGAATGGTTAGGTGTAGGACAAGTTAGAGTGGGTTTTGTTGTTAATGGTAATTTCTATACTGCTCATGTTTTCCAACATGCTAACATTTTAGACAAAGTGTATATGACCACTGCGGTGTTGCCTGTGAGATATGAAATACAAAATACTGCTGATACTGTAGCAAGTAGCACTATGAAACAGATTTGTAGCACAGTGATATCCGAAGGTGGTTATACTCAAAATACCCCAATAAATTTTGTAAGCAATGGTGTTAATGGACAAAACCTTACAACAAAAGGTTCAGAATATCCGCTTATCAGTATTAGACTAAACAGCAGTAGATTAGACAGTGTTGTGATTGTTAGAAAATTAGAAATGTTAATTCTATCTAATCAAAACGTTCTTTTTAAATTGTTACTCAATCCCACTGTTACACTAAATGGTACAAGTTGGATAACACACAGTAACGGCATTGTGGATTATGTGCTACATGATATCAACAGTGGTGGTGGTAATGTTCCTGACACGTTTAGTGGTGGTACAGAGATCACTGGCGGTTGGTTAAGCACAGACAGTGGAACAGCAAGTTTAGACGGCAGTCTAGTCATACAACTGGGAAGATTTTTAGATGGTACCAGTGATATAATCACAGTGGTAGCCAGTCCTGCTAGTAATGGTGTTGATGTTTCAGCACTATTGGGCTGGGGCGAACTTGTATGATCGTAGAAGTTCACTATACTGGAGATCAGTATGTGGCATATGATGATAAAGGTAATAGAATAACAAACAGAGAAATTTTAGAAGCAATATCATTTGAGAACTTCCCTGGATTTAAATCTGTATTTACTTTAGAAATAGATCTTGACAATACCAAGAATCCTGTTATACTACAGCAACTAGATGTAAATATAAATATAGATTCGAGGTAGTAAGAATGGCATTTAACAAAGTTTTCAATCAAGAAGAAATAGCAAGACTAAAAAAATTAATTACAGAGGGCGATCAAGTCCTCTATGAAGTAGACGCTCTTAATACGGGTTTAAGAGAAACCGTTAAAGCAATAGCAGAAGAAATGGATTTAAAACCTGCAGTATTAATGAAAGCGATCAAACTTGCTCACAAAGCCAAGTTTCAAGATGAATATGATAAATTTGATGAACTTGAAACTATCCTAGAAGCAGTAGGTAAAACACTATAAACAATTGACAAAAGAGTCATAATGCTGTATAATAGCAATATGATAAAGGTAAGATTTCTATGAGTTATGTAGACGCATTTTATGAACAGGGCAAAGATGTTGTTACTGTTGTTGAACGTGTAGACGGCAAACGCATAATTAAAGAAGTTAAACCAGAACACAATTTTTATTACGGCGATCCTAACGGTAAACATAAAAGCATATTCGGTGACAACGTCACTGAAGTAAGATGTAATAGTCTTAAAGATTTTAAAAAGAACTTGGGTATATGTAAACACAACGGCCTATATGAAAGTGATATACGACCCGTACAGAAGGTTCTAGAACGAGACTATTTAAATGTTGAACCTCCTAAATTACAAACAGCATTTTTTGATATTGAGGTAGACTTTGATCCACAACGTGGGTATAGTACACCAGAAGATGCCTTTTCTCCTATTACGTCCATTGGTATATATTTACAATGGATGGATGCCATGATCTGTTTAGCAGTCCCTCCTAAAACACTTTCCTGGGAACAAGCACATGAAGTAACAAGTCCCTTGCCAGAAGTAAAATTATTTAGAACAGAAAAAGAAATGTTAGATGTTTTTCTTAACGTTATAGAAGATGCAGATGTACTAAGTGGTTGGAACAGCGAGTCTTATGATATTCCTTATACTATTAATAGGATTATTAGAACTATGGGTAAGGCAGAAACAAGACGTATGTGTTTACTTAAAAAACTTCCTAAAGAAAGAAAGTTTGTGCAATACGGTAAAGAAACACAAAGTTTTGATTTAGTAGGGCGTGTACACTTAGACTATTTGGAATTATATAGAAAATACAACTATGAAGAAAGACATAGTTATAGATTGGACTATATCGGTGAGATGGAGATAGGTGAAAAGAAGGTTGTATATGAGGGAAGTTTAGACAGACTTTACAATCATGACTTCCTAAAGTTCTTGGAATATAATATACAAGATGTTATGTTGTTAGATAAAATGGATAAAAAGTTGCAATTTATAGACTTAGCAAATATTATATCACATGAAAATACTGTATTACTTCCCGTAACAATGGGTGCTGTTGCAACAACAGAACAAGCAATTATAAATGAAGCACACAGGCGTGGCATGGTTGTTCCTGATAAAGCAAAAGGAGAACGTGAACGTGACACAGCCGCAGGTGCCTTTGTGGCAACTCCTAAAAAAGGTTTCCATGAATGGGTAGGTAGTATGGACTTAAACAGTCTATATCCTAGTGTGTTTAGAGCCTTAAACATGGCTCCTGAAACTATTGTTGGACAGTTACGTTTAGATTACACAGAAGAAGAAATTGACAATGCTATGCGATTAGAAAAGAAAAGTTTTGCTGATGCCTGGCATGGTAAGTTTGGTACTAATGAATTTGAATTTGTAAAAAATAAAGATGTTGATCATGTTATGGATTTGGATATGGAAGATGGTTCAACACATAAAGTTACAGGTGCTGATGTATATAATTTAGTATTTAATAGTGGGCAACCTTGGAATATAAGTGCTAATGGTACTTTGTTTAAAACAGATGTACAAGGTGTTGTGCCTGGACTACTAGAACGTTGGTACTCAGAAAGACAAGAATTACAGGCTAAGAAAAAGTTAGCAACTACAGATGCTGAAAAGGCTTTTTATGATAAAAGACAGTTAGTTAAAAAGATTATCCTTAACAGTTTATATGGTGCGATACTAAATCCAGGTTGTAGATTTTATGATAAACGTATAGGTCAGTCTACTACACTTACTGGTAGAAGTATTACACAACATATGGCGGCAGAAACAAATCGTATGCTTACAGGTAAGTATGATTATGAAGGAGATTGTATTGTATATGGTGATACAGACTCTGTATATTTTAGTGCCGTGCCTGCTCTCCCAGAAGGTGAAGAGTTAAATATGGATAGTGCAATTAAATTATATGATCATATTTCAGATACAGTAAGTGACACTTTCCCACAGTATTTAAAAGATACTTTTAATGTGCCTTTGGATAAAGGTGCTGTAATGATTGCTGGTAGAGAAGTAGTTGGTAAGTCTGGTTTGTTCTTAACCAAGAAAAGATATGCAATACTATGTTTAGATATAGAAGGTTGGCAACCAGAAGGCGGCAAACTAAAAGCAATGGGTTTAGAAATTAAACGTTCAGATACTCCTGAATTTATACAGGACTTTTTAGAAGATGTTTTATTTGATTGCTTGGATGGTAAAACAGAAGATGA
>Ga0136656_1000502_pt1 | contig 13702 bp, 8 predicted proteins | sample CPBDNA_9_FD_94862 | JGI IMG/M metagenome (GOLD analysis project Ga0136656, IMG submission 94862) | Freshwater to marine salinity gradient microbial communities from Chesapeake Bay, USA - CPBay_Sum_15_0.8_DNA (version 2) | ecosystem: Environmental > Aquatic > Marine > Coastal | place: USA...
TAAACTAATTTTTAATCTATGAGCTCCTTTGGCTGCATAGTTTGATGAGCCCTGAGCATTATCAAGCAAACTAGAATCTGTTTCTGGAGAAACTAAAGTTTCTGTAATTAACCAACCAACTCGATAAGAAGTAGTATTTGAGTATTTGTCAAGAACAACTGTTTGTTCTGTATTCTGTACCATGAAACCACGAACAAAATAAACGCCGGCCAAAACCTTTACTGCCGAACCTGTTCCATTAGCAGAACTTACAGCTGTTGTGGCAGAAATAACATTCGTGGCATAAGACGAAATTGCCTTATTGGCAGAAATACTTTCGCCGTCTGTAAATGTAACCGACGAATTATCTGTGCCAGTTCCTTGATATTTAATGAATAGAGTATCTGGATCTCCTGTTGTTGAATCTGCAACAGAGTAACCAATAACCTTTGCAGTTACACCAGAAGTGGCTCCTGTAATAATTGCACCATCATATTGAGAAAGATAAGAAGATACTGTACCCGAACCAAAAGTAGACTGTAACTTTAAAGAATAATATTTACTGTCGTAAGCAACACTACCGGGAATAACAATTGTTCCCTCTTTGAACATATGATTACCAAACTGTTCAATTTGATTTTGTAAAATACTTTGTAGTGTTGTTAGTTCTCTAGCCTGAACCGCAAACCCTGGTCGAAAAAGAACTCTGTAAAAATCATCTTCTTTATTATAATCGTCCCAATATGGGCCTACGTTAAAGTTAGTCTTGGCTGGCATTTTTTACTTCCTAGAATTCAATAATTAATTTAATATTTTCTGTTTGATCTGAAGCTCTCAAAATAGGTGCACGGTTTTCTACATAGATAACATCACCACTATAGAAATCAATTTCTGGATTATTTACAGCCGAGACTGTTCCAGAAGCTCCACCTGCCCCATTAATAACCTCACTTGTTTGAAAGGCTGTTAGATTATTACTTGAATCAACACCTGTCCATTCTGTCTGAATATATTTTAAAGTTTTTGTTGAAGAATCATAATCAACAACTAATCCTTTGGCACCAGACGTTGCTCCAGTAATAACTTCATCGTTTACAAATGAACCTGGAGTTCCGCTAAACGTAACTGACTTGAGAGCACTACGAGTACTATCACTACAAATTGTGGTAGTACCGTAATCAAAAGGATCACGAACTACACCAACTCGTCTGAAGTCTTGGTCAATTACAAAATCACCAGAACCTGCAGCTCCGCTAAGAGTAGTATTGGTCATTACATAGAATCCGCCGAGTTCTTCTACTGCATTATAACCATGACCACCTTTTGGTCCAATAATTGGTGTGACCACAGCTGAACTTGTTGGTGTACCGATACTTGTAATATTATCTACATCACAGTTTGCAAATGTATAGTTTGATCCACCAGCAACAGCGGTTACAGATGTTACGGATCCGCCAGATACAACAAGTGTAAATGTTGCACTAGATCCATCGCCTTTTAGAGCTTGAGTTGCATATGTACCGTCTGTATATCCTGCACCACCAGCAGCAATATGATAATGTAAAACTTCTCCATCGTTGGCAGCTGAAGATACAGTACCGTCCGTATGAACTCCCATAAAATCTGGTGTTAAGAAGTTTGCAACCTCGGTTGAAGTCATTGTATACATATACTTCCAAACGTATCCATCAGCAGTTGTAAGTTCACTTGTAGAAGTTCCTGTAGGTTCAACTGTCGATGCTGCCCCACTATTATTCCACATACACTTATAAACGTTATTTGCAGAAGAACGGACATACATTTTAGTAGTCGTCGCAAACATATCAGTGCCACCAGCTACAGTTTGTACTGTTGCAGAGTTTACTGTTGCTCCATAATCTCCTCGATAATAGTCATAGACTGTACCTGTTGCCCAATCGTGTCTTGGAACAACATAAGAAACATCACTTGAAGTAATTTTCTTTGCGGCAAGCATATCTCGATAAAGCATCAACTCGTTGACTGTATTATCCACAGGTGTTGGTGGTGCTGTATCCGTACCACCTCCAGTACCTGAACCAAAGGCCTGAGGACGTCCTACAAATAGATAGTATACTGTAGGTGATGCTTCTCCAAATGACTCGTAGAATTGAAGAGCGTTATTGATTCTAAATTTGTTTGTTACAATTGCTGACATAGCATTAATTCCTAAAATTATTTATCTCTATTATTTATAACGACTCATTAGGTCTTATATAGAGTAATCTCCGAAGGAGGACTAATATTATTTTTATTTTTTGGATAGTTTACAAAATCATCAAGTGTAAGAACATTACCTTGATAATCTGTTGCCCAATCCATAAGTCGATAACCAGAAACTTTATTTTGTTTTATACCCCATTTGACAAAATTAACTACATCTCCTGAACTGTGTGAGTCTGGAGATGTAGAATGTGAACCTCTAGAACATCCCGTTAAATCATTTCCTGATTTTCCTGTATAATCTATAAGTTCATTACCAATCTTTATTGTACCTGCTGTTGGGTAGTTAGTTGCGTCTGTTAGAGTAATAGTTGTTACGCTATTGTTTATACCACCATTTAGTGATGTAAACGGTATAAGAACTGCATAAACATCATGACCTCTAAAGGTTAATGAAGAAGCATTTGAGTCTACCATACTCTGAGCAAATTTGAAATCTTTAAGATCATCATAAGTTGGCGCCGAACTAGTTAATTCAGAACCACCGGTATAAAAATCAACAGTACGATATTTGTACAGTGTTCTGTCTCTTTGCCCTCTTAGACCAAATACCTCAATTACTGTAGAACTAACACTTGAGGTTCCGCCAGTAATAGTTTCTGAGGCTTGAAATATACCAGTTAATGGAACATATCTCAAAAGACGAATACCCTCATCGTTAGTTATATCTTCGACCACTTTAGCGGTAGCACCAGAGGTTCCTCCAGTAATTACTTCTGTTAATGTAAATAAACTCCCTGTAGCAGCCTGTAAAGTATTTTCATAAAGTCGATCACTATCACCTGGTTCATTAGCCTCTGTAGTTGGAGTTGGATTTAAAGGACCTTGACTTGTAGTTCCCAATCTCATTCCCAACAATGCTGGGAAGATTACTCTATAGAATGTACCAAGTCCATCAACAGAAGTAATGTTTGCCAATTGAGATAATCGACTTACAATATCAAGTCTTCCAAATACCTTCCATCCAGCTGGATGAACAGTGGAAAGAAGATCATCCCTCCATTCAACAATCGAGGTTTCTGTTATGACTTCATAAGAATAGTCTTGCCAATATAAACTATCTTGAATTCTTTTAGCGCCTTCGGAAACAAATCCGTCTTCACCAACAAACTTCCCTGTTCTTTTTATAGCGGCGTCTACAGTTCCCGTAATAACTTCTTCCACATAAGAATCAATAACAGCAGTCTCTAAAGATATTGAACCTGTTATCGTTTCTCCGTGAAGAAATGGAGCAGCACTAAGTTGATCCATTTTAACTATTCCAGTAGAACTTTCCTGCGATATAAATCTTCCAGTTGCACCTGAAGTTGAACCTGTTAAAGTTTCATATTGAGTAAACAGTCCAGTTTTTTGTATACATAAAAACTTTGTAGGTACTACAAATCTTAAAGAATCTTGATCTGTATAATGTATACCGCAATCAAGAACATCTATAGCTCGAACAAGACCAACATCAGTTCCTTTTGCTCTTACTACAGCCCCAGTTCCAAAAGGAGAAGAATTTTCTACAGTAAGAGATGGTAGTGATGTATAACCGTATCCCGTTGTCGTTACTCGAACATCAGTAACGTCTCCAACACCAGTATTCGTTTCTTGAACCATAACAGATCCATCATAGACATCTCCAGTTATTGTTTCTGTCTCATAAACAAATCTATCGGTTGACAACATTCCTGTATCTTCTTCGTTAGCAATAAAGGTATCTACGGTATTCGTTGTAAGTCTAACAGTATACTCAGAACTATTACCATAGAGAAGTTCTCCGGAAGAAAAAGATCCAGTCACAGGACTATATAAAATCTTTTTTGCATCCTCAATAAACTCAATGACAATACCTGTAGCACCAGAAGTTAAACCATTAAAAGTTTCACCAACTTCAAAGACTCCAGTGGGCCTGTCAAAAGTAATGACTGATTCCTCAAGTAACATTTCTCCTGGAGCACCAGTAGTACCATCTTCTAAAGTGATTCTAAATTCTCCAGTTACAGAACCATCTTCTGGAATAAATCCACCATTAACAATAGAGACTTCCGCTTGTAGAGCTGCACCGTTAGTATTTGTATTATCAACAGTTATGGTATCACCAATAACGTAACCAGATCCTCCGGAGTCTACAATAATATTTTTAATTGTGCCTGCACTATATGCAGTTACATATGACACTCCTCCAAGACCAACATCAGCAGTGATTGTAACTCTATCAGGTATTCCAACATTCGTGTTTATTGAATAATCTCCAGTGGGAAAAACTGGCTTGTTAATGGAGGCAGCTATTTTTGCAGAAACGTCTAGTTCTATGTTTGTATTGTTTGGACCAGTTATATCTTGACCGATAATAAATTCACCGTCAATACTTCCAGGATTTAAAACAAGCTCAGTAATTAATTCTCCACCAAGAGAAAATTGTCGAACGTTATCAACAACTGCTGTAGTTCTTTTAATCGTCTTATAGCCTTTATTATAAAAGGCTCCGCCCTCTAAAATAGTTCTATCGAATACTGCTTGTTGTGTAATTGTCTGACCTACTAATAAATTTAAATCGTCTATACCATTCACGCTATCTTCTAAAAGTATTTGTGATCCGTCTTCATGAAGAATAAAAATATCTCCATTTGTATCTGAGGCTTCTTCATCTTGTAAAGTACTGTTTGTTGGTACAACTCTTAGAGTAGTATCTTCCGTCCACTTACCATCAGACACTCTGAGCAAATCTTTTGTTGGATAGTATAGTTCAGCTTCTTCGTCTAACAATATTCTAAAAAATAACTTGTGTCCCTTTTTAGTTCCCTTACTTCTATAAAGGTCTTTGATATTTTTTAGAATAGATTTTTTATTAAGTCCAGTTGCAAGTTTGTCTGGTAATGACCTCATAAAAGAATTTTTAAATTCTATAAAGAAGGCTTCAATAGTATCATCAACATCTGCATATTCTAAAAGCTGCATTATATTCTGAACAGGATTTGCAGTATAACTAACAATGTATGCAGTAGTACCAGATGTCTGTCCGACAATCTGTTCTCCCAATTTAAACTTGTTCTGAGAGGAGATAAACAATCGTGAACCATTATTAATATCTTCTACTCGTATGACGGCAGTTGCTTTAGACGTTTGACCAGTAATAGTTTCGCCGTTTAGAAATGCTCCGTTACTTCTGGCCTTTGTTCCTCCTACCGTATCATAATCTTCTAGAAGAATATTGTTTGACTCTCCAGTTCGATAACGATTAGTATCTTCTAATATAATGTAGGTAGAATTTCCTAGTTCATACTTAATAGAATCACTAGAACCAAAATCTTTTAATTTGAGTTCAGCAGACTCTAGAAACTCATAGTAAGCTTTTAGAAAGGCAAGAAAGTCCGGATGGTCAGCTCTAACAAATTCAGGTTGCTGATCCGTTATATGAGTTGAAACTTTACTATAGATTGTAGCCATTAGCTATATGAACTTGTGGTACTGTAAGAACTTCCTGCGTCAGATGATCCACTTGCAATACTATCAGCAGTTCCTACAACGGACATATTATATAAATCAATTTCTAATACTTGATTTCTTACAGGAACAATATCATTAGAATTTGGTTTTATTGTAATACGAATTCTAGTCTGAGTTGAACCATCATAGTTTTCAACAGAAGCAATATTTTCCGCGTTAAGAATAATTTTTCCTGTTGTATAATCTACTGTTCCAACTGGACCAGATGTCTTATAGACCTTAGCCGTACCAGAAATATAATATGCCTTAATAATACCATAACCGTCATCTTCATAATAGTATGTGTTAGTGTCGCCTGTGTATTTAAACCCAGAAGAAGAAAGAACGCCTGCAGGTTCAGTAGATCCCGCTGATTTTTCCTGATGGCCGTCATGAGGATGATACAGTCCGTTATTAAATGAGATAGTATATTTCATCTCAGTATTAAGAGATGGTAGAAATGTTTTACTTGCCTTGATGCTTGTAATGTTTGATAGTATAGAAGAATCAACATCATCAATTAAACGAACAAATGGAGAGTATCTAAAAATAGCTTCATGTTTTTCCAAATTATCATCAGAATATGTAGTAACCGCAGACGTAATTAGTGCAGCCAAATCTTCTTTACTTTTTGTTGTTACTGTATTGTTAAACTTAAAAGAAATTTTTGGAATTATTTTAATTGTCTCAGGATCTATAATTACAGGAGTTACTGAAGCAACATTATATTCTTCTAATAAAGAAACAATACTTTCTTTCGTAGATTGAGTTAGTGTGTTACCCGCCTTTGGGCGAATACTAATATACACTTTACCATAAACTGCAGGATCTTCATACTCTCCACCCCAAACTGAAATAGACTCGACGTTTGGATAAAGTTTTGGAACCATTACAGCATAATCTTTAGCAGTAACAGTTCTGTTTTGTGCTGCATAACTAAACGGAGCATTTGCTCTAATTGAATCTAAGTTTTCAGCTTCAGCTCCACCAGAAGCAACATTCATCGTGGTAGTTGTAATATCAGTAAACCCAGAAATACTACCGCTAGCATTGAATGAACTTGCACCGTTTGCTTCATTACCATTTGTTACAACATATTTTAGAATTACAATATTTCCATCATCTAGAGCCTTACCGACAACATCATCTCCAAAGTAAACTTCCCATTGCTCATTTACATTTTCTTGTATAAAATATGCCTTTGTTGTTTCTGTAATATCAACAAGCGAATCTGATTTTGTATAGGTATTTGTGGTACTATCAGATACGCTGTTCTGTACCTGAACCTGTAGAGTAGAGATATCTACATCATCATTAGGAATAATAAATCTCTGATCTGCATCTGCAAGATCAACAGTAAATCTGGTAGTCGTCCAAGTACCTTCATATACGGGAATACCCGTATCAGGACCAAAAACATAAAGTCCAGTATCTGGTTGAATTGTTCGATCTGCGATATTTACAAACTGATATGTCACACCATTTATAGTTGAGGTAAAAGCATAACCTTCCGGCATAGTAATACTTGTCGTATTGGCATCATTGACTTGAACCTTAACGTATGCAATTGGAGCTGTCTTTGAAGTTGGCGTATATCCTAAAGCCTTTGCATGAGAAGTAACTGAGTTTCTTTTTTGAGCTGTATCTAAAAACATTTCATTAGCTAACATATTTGCCAAGAAAGCATTATAGTGAGTGTTGTATGCTAACGTATCAAGTAGAATATTCATACCTGATCCTTCAAAGTCATAATCGGTAAATTGAGATTGACCTTTAAGATAGGTTTTTAAATTATTTTTGATACTGTCAAAGTCAAGTTCAGTAATTTGTAACTTTCCTTTTGTATTTAATCCTGCAGCCATTATCGTATTCTCTTGAGTAGAACTTCTACTTCTTCTAATCTGTTTGGTGTATTTTTAATAATAAAGCTAATGGTACACGCCAAAGTGTTATTGTCTAAATTTTGTTCTTCAACTCCGAAATTTATTGAAGTCAAAGTGACTCTAGGTTCATATCTGTCAATAGTATCTTTTATTTTTGTTCTCAAATTAGACAAAATAATTGGAGTAAAATTTTCAAACATGGCACCACGAATACCTGTACCAATTTCTGGATGAAATGGTTTCTCTCCAGGATTTAACAAAACTAAATTACGAACGGATCTTTTAATTGCTTGAGCATCCGATACCGTAGATATATCTTTTGTTACTGGATTAGGAGAAAAGAATAAATTTATATCCTTGAAAGTAAAACTACTTTCTCCATTATTGTTTACAGATTGTGCATCTGTATATCCTGAGTTATATTCTGTAGCCATGTTCTAATATTTATCTACTTTCCTTGACCTCTATACTTTTTAAAGTTACGTCTTTTGTTTTTATTCTTTGGCCGAGACCTAACAGAACAACCAATTGACGTTCTTTTCTTTACAGGTTCAATTTTATTTTGTTGAGCTGCCTTTTTAGCCATTAGCTTTCTTCCTTACTTTCTTTTTACCATTACCATTGTTTCCATTATGATGATGGTGATGATGAATGTCTCTAATCTTTTCTTCTTTCTTCCAGAAGATTTGTACTAAACCATAAATTACAAATAAAGTTAAAACGAGTTTGACCGGAATAATCCAAATCAAAATTCCAATAAGAACCATAAGAAGTCCCATATTCATTTCTCGATCTTTCACTTTTTCAATCAATTTGCTTAACATATTTTTCTCCTATTTGTTATAAATAAAATGCATAAACTGTTTGTGTTGCTGTTGGTGCTCCCCATCCTACCGAGAAGTCAAATGTTGCTATTCCAGGAATAAAAGGATCATCCGTGAGTTCATAGTCTGCTCCAAACCCATCTAAACAGTTAAACGAACTATCACTACTATCTGTTATAACAACACCAACATGAGTACTTTCAGATTGAGTAACAGTTAAGAACGTATCGTCTACTCCATTTCCTGCAAAGGTTTCAACACTAAACAGACTTAACCACGAATTGTATTGTAACTCGCAAGGATCGGGTTCGGCCGGTATACAAGGTTCAATTTCTGCAACTACTTCACTAGAACAAAGAGCAGAAACTTCTGTAAATCTTTTGGCATTTTCTAATCCCAAAGGATTTACTGTTTTATTCTTTTCTTCATACCCGTTCCATGGAGATTCTAAATCGTATGTCGAACCTCCAGTTCTAATCATTTCACTTTGATCTTGAATATAAACTTTTTTATCGGAAGTTGATGGATATGTTTTTGTTACATATGCACTCAATCCTTTTTGCATATTTTCTATTGTATCGTGAAGATTGCGAATATTCTCACCACCAGTACCTGCCTCTAAATTATTAATGTTCAAGGCTAATTGAGTAACGCTGGTTCCAATTGCTGGTCTGGGATTAGGTAAATCAATTGAAAGTAATTCCATTGTTTCTGGAACCCAAGCAGTTTTACTATCCGCAGATGTTTCAGACGTTACAGAAGTAGGTACCTCTTTTGAGATAGGCGTAGGTCCTTGACCAAGATTTGGATACGGTATTATATTAACTATCGTGTCACTATGAATTGTTATAGTTCCAGTACCTGCTTTGTTGCCATCGTCATAACAACCACTGACACCTTTAAGTTCCATTTCACCACCTAGAGATTGAATATCTACTCGTCCAAAAGATATTAAATTTAAAAAGGACTCACTATAAAGAGATATTTCTCTTTCTGATTGTAGCTCTGTTTTCATACCAGAAGACAGATAGATATTACCATATTGAGTTCCGCTCTCAACCTTAATATCATAAGGAGCATTTAGTTGAATATCTCCTTGACATGAAGTAATATCAACAGTTTGAGTTATTTTATGAATCTCTTTTCCTGAAGCTGCATAAACATGAATGTCTCCATTCTGAACTCCTAGTCGATAATCTCCATATACATAATCATAAATGTTTTCTTGATGAGCTTCTCGATATTGATTCTTCCAAGCAAAGAGTTCTAAATCTTCTCCGGCAGCAATATGTATATCGCCAGCATCACCATCTGATAGTGTCTTTAATCCTATTGGTGCCTGATTTGATTGTACGAATACACCATATTGTTTTGGTTTTGTATCATCTCCGATTGCTTCAATCTCAACATGAGCAGCCTTCATACGAATCTTGGATCTCTCTTTTGCGTTTCTTGATCCTGCACGATATTCATCCGTCTGATCGGCAGTAACTCCTGTGCCATGAAGATTAATATGGCCGTCAGCCTGGAAGTTAATATCACCATCTGCCTTAAAGTTAATATTACGTTTGGAATGAATATCAATATCACCACCAGACCATAACTGTAGTTTCCAAGCAGCAGAAATATCCGCACGATCATTATAACGAATCATTACCTCGTCATCAAAAGTGTGCACAACTTTTCCTTTGACGTACATATAGTCATCGTGTAAACGAATATCGTAATTATCTCCTTTTACATAATGAGTACGAGTTCCATTGTGGTCAATCTCATAGTAAGTGCCCGAACGATGCATTTGATGAATACGCTCAGCGCCGGGAGTATCGTCGTACTCCATGATATGACCGGACTCTGATTCGTAGACATTATTAAAAGGATAGCGTGCGTTGTAGTCGCCTGCAGGCTGGTTCCAGTGCATATGATTCTTACCAGTCTCTGGATCAGGAGAACCAATATTGATTTGACGTTCTCTCATATCTGCTTTCCAACAGAGAGACCAATGAGGATTATGTGGAATAACTACACCGCCGCCCAAATAGGTAGACCAATTATCGTTTTTTACTGATTCAGCTTCTGCTTTATAATTTCCTAATTGTCCCTTAACGGAAGTCCATGAAATAGATCCAGGTCCGGACCACACATAACCATCAGCAGTACCAAGTTCCATTGTGAAACTTTTACCATCATCACTACAACTTAACAATCGGAATATTCTTCCATTTAACTCTTGCATACCACGGCATCCCGCAATCTGCACAATGTCACCTGCCTGTAGTAATGGTTTGGAAGGTTCTCCTCGTGACAGATTGGAATCAGAAAAGTATGTTGTAGAATCTGCCCATAGACTAGACACGGTTGTGACAGTCTTTCCATCAGTGGAAGATATTGGTATTCCTCCCATTGCTAGAGGATTTGTATCTGGTGTTGGAACGACTACTAGATCATCTTCTTTAACGTCATCCCATTGAATGTCTTGTCGACCATCATCTGGATCACTAATGTTATAGATGCCTGATCCATAATGACCTCCCATGAAAAGTTCCATGACAGTTTGACGTTCTGTTGGTGTTAGATGACCCTTACGAACCCATCTAACTCTAGGATTAGGAACTCGATAGTCTTCACCCTTGAGTGACCAATATCCTGTTTCCTCTCCCGAACCTTGGCCCCATCCTGCACGAGTATCGTTAGGTGATATGCCTGCTAGAGAAGCTTCATCTTGTGGAATATAAGTTGGAGTGTCTCGTGTAATAGGAAAGGCAGGACCATACGTTCCACCTTTACTTCCATACTCTCTGTTCTCTGACCAATAATCTGGTTCAAGATAACCTGTAGAGAAAATAACACCTTCACGTCCTTTAGATGCGTCTATGTATTCTCCTAAGAATTCTCTCTTAGGTTCTTGACCTTCTGGTTCAGAATCATTTCCAACTTTGAAATAAGTATTTGCATCAGGCCATCTGAAAGTTCCAAAGTGTGTCCAGTCTGGAAAAAATCTTCGATCAGCCGTAAGTCTACGAGTAGTCTTATAAAGATGATGAAGCACATCAGAATGTGTGGCTCTTACAAAAGAAATACTTTTCTTAGTGGCATATTCCCAATTGGCCTTTTCTTGACCATCTAAATCTAAAAGTGATGGATGATCTCCACCTTTCTCATCAGAGTAATTTGGTACTCGGGTTATTTTCTTTTCAGTATCTTCTAAAGATAAATCTGGAGCTTCTTTACTTGGAGTAAATGAGTGACCTGCAACTGGATTACCATAACTTGCAGCCGATGGAGGATATGGAATATTTCTTAAATCAATTGTTGGATCATAAAACCCTTTCTCATAATCCAAATAAACTTTTTCAGAATTAGGTGTTTTGCCGTCATACTTTTCTTGTATCTTTTTTAAGTCACCGCGAGCTTTGTTCCATGCACGAGCGTGAGGTACAGCCCCAAAGAAAGAATTTTCTACAGTGTCGCCAGATACATTTCCTCCTTTATAAGCAGTGCGAGTATTGAGACCGGGCAGAGTGCCCATCACAATCCATTCTTGTAATGACTCTGGATCTGTAGAAAATCCTACAACCCATGTACCTTCAATAATATTTGAGTTATCTCCAACTCCAGCAATATTTGTTCCTGTGCCGGATTGCATAACAGAAGACCATGGAAGGTCTTTAGTTAGAATTTTGTCTTTGTCTTCGGTATGAAGTCCTAACCATCGAACTCGAATTCTTCCCAACTTTTCTGGGTCGAATCTGTCCTCACATACACCTATGGCCCATTTGAATCCATCTTGTCCTAAAAATGACATAATATTTTCCTAATCATATACAATATTTATGAGGAAAATAGGCATAAAAAAACCCAGCCGAAGCTGGGTTTCTTTAACTAATGATAAAGAATACTTGCCCGAACTAGAAAGGTAGTTCCTCACCATCGTCATCATCATCGTCCTGAGATGATTCGTTTATACTCGTGACATCCACACCAGCGTCAATCTTGGTATAGAGGTCAAGGAAAGATTCCTTAGTCTCGGTATCAAAACGATTGACGGTCAATTGAATGGCAGTCATTTTGTCCTTAAAGATACTGTAGGCACCGATAATATGAACCAGACGGCGAGTTGAGATAATCTCATCACAACCACCTTCCATAAACGTTTTACGAATAACGTCAGCCCACTTAATCAGATTGTCTACAAAACTGTCGTCCTTCAGGTCGTGTTTTGCCAACTCGTTTACGAGCATCTTAGTTTCCATCTTGGCAGTCGGATAAGACTGTTCGATGGTCACAGGGAACCTCTCAAGAAAGGCCTCGTTAAGAACGTTGGTACCGATAAATCGACCATCGTCCGAACCTTGACCTTTAGTGTTCGCAGTCGCAATCACGGTGAACCCAGGTTCAGGATGAATCCATTTACCAATCTTTTTGAGATAGATAGACGAACCTTCTAGCACGGGTTGTAGTGCCATGATCTTGTTGGATGCAAGATCAATCTCATCGAGGAGAAGAACAGCACCACGTTTCATGGCAGTCACCACAGGACCATCATGCCATACAGTCTCACCGTTAATCAAACGGAAACCACCGATCAAATCATCCTCATCAGTCTCGATGGTGATGTTCGCACGAACGTATTCACGTTTGAGTTTGGCACACACCTCTTTTACCATCAGAGTTTTACCGTTACCAGACATACCCGTGATAAAGATTGGATAAAAGATACCAGCCTTAATCACGGACTGAACCGTACTGTAGTTACCCCAAGGGACATAACCATTGAATCGTTCAGGCACATAACTGTCCTGTTGGTCCATCACACCAATTGCAGACGGTGCCATGGCAACAGCAGAAACAGCAGTAGAACCAGTGGATGTCGAAGATGCGTTAGCCTTAGCATCACCATACTTGCCGTCCTCAGTCGGCAACCAATACACACCACGGGTGCCCGTTTTAAGTTTGCGAAGCCATGATGGAGTAGACTTAATGCCCAATTCATCACGAACAACGATTAACTCGGGACGAGTGATGGTCACACGGTCCTCACCGAACAATGCACGAGCGTGATTCACAAGTTCTTTTTTCCGAACGTTCATACTAATTACTTTCATTTATTTCTCCTATCGACCAATGTCTTTAATACAATCTTTGCTGATAACCTGATATGCACCTTTGTTATAGGCAGGTGCAATCGTATGCTTTGTGGACTTTAGTGTCTCACGTTTGGGTGCCATTGAAACACGAGTGTCCAATGACGGAATTTTTGAAAAAGGACATTCCTTTTCTTTTTTTTGAAAAACGTTAATGCCA
>Ga0136656_1000503_pt1 | contig 13654 bp, 18 predicted proteins | sample CPBDNA_9_FD_94862 | JGI IMG/M metagenome (GOLD analysis project Ga0136656, IMG submission 94862) | Freshwater to marine salinity gradient microbial communities from Chesapeake Bay, USA - CPBay_Sum_15_0.8_DNA (version 2) | ecosystem: Environmental > Aquatic > Marine > Coastal | place: USA...
AGCGGCACCACTTGTAAATACTAAATAAGTAGACTGTCCGGGAAATAAACCATGATTTTGCAATGTCACGGTTATTGTAGTCCCTACCTGGGAATAGGTCCCATCTTGAGGTGCAGTGAGATACCTTACCTCGTCAATAGGAAGACCGAAGTTATAAAAACTAAAACTATTAGTATCTCGCACGCCAACCATATGTTCTCCAATCTCCGGATTAGAGCTGGGGAACATGAACATCCGCGCAGGAATGAACACACCAGGGAACTGCTGGAAAGCGCAGTACATCCTGAAGTCACCTCGGGTATTACGATCAGACGAAGAAGTGCCGAAATAAGTCTGAGTCAGGCTGTACAGGTCATAGCCTCTTCGCCACCGAGACCACAAAGAGTCGTTGTTATAAAAGATAATCTCACTATCAGCTTCTCTATTGCTAGGCTCGAAATCAAAAGGATTAGGAGCCTGACGCTTTTCTCTCTTAGGGCTAAAATCTGTTAACTTATCAAACTTCTTGGCAAACTTCCCATCGAAGCTTTGGCTCGAAGAACCACCGAAACCGCCGACTCCAAATGGCATCGCCTTAGATCAATAGAAACCTGCCTGAACGTTCACATAGAAACCGTTAGTCAAGGCTGTGGCCCCACTTGCAGCAGCATATAAGGCTTGCCCACGCTTGAGCATCAGGCCTCGCATTTTAGGTGCCGTGGTGCTATTAGCAGATCCAAAGTTTGCGCCAGCTTGAACAACAGGGTGATTAATGTAAGGAAGAATGTTACCGTCAGTAAGACTGTAATACGAATTTGCAGCTACAGCTTCAATGCTTGCCACAAAAAGCGGAAAAACTTGGTTAGTATTTGTAATAGTGCCCACATTTACAGCGTAAAAAGCAATATCAATCGGAAGATACACACTGACGTTACCAGTGATACCTGCAGTTTGAGAAGGTATCGTCGCTGTGATTGTTTGATCAGTGATGGCTGTAATTGTTAAAGCCTGATCAATAGGGACTGAACCCGCACTCCAAGATGTAAAGTCAGCCCAAACTTGCTGTCCAACACGTGCATTGTGACCCGTGCCAAAATCAATCTCAATACCTGTACCTGCGCCATCGACCGTATACGCGCCAACTACAGCAGCTTTTGCATCAATAAATTCAATAGGCCGTTTAGTGTATTGAAGATAGATCTCGTCAATATAAGCACCAGAAATTGATGTATCCGTCAGGCTACTATCAACATCAAAAATACGTGTCAGGTTACCAACCGCACTTGGAATCAAACTCGTGGTAAAAGCTTGTCCTGATGCAACTGTCAGCAAAGTAGAGGTAGATGCTGGACGATCTACCATCAACGGCTGTTTATTAGAGCTGGTACTAGACACGTTTATTCAGCGGATTGCACTAATTTAATTATAACGGAGTTGATTATTTTTTGTCGTCGCCCTTGTCTTTCTTCTCTAAACGAGTCCGTGCTTTAGAAAGCGCTTCTTTGCGTTTTACCTTATCATCTTTACTGGATTCGTCTTTCGAATCTTTGCCTTCATTTTTTGACTTGAAGTGAGCCAAAAGCTCAGGAGGCATTTTGTTCTTAGCCATTGTTAAAAATCTGACTCGTCAGATATAGAAAAATCAAAATCGCGTACTAGAAGTTCCGGTACATAGGGCTCTGGAATGTACCCAGGCTCTAACAATCCTAACGGGAACACATCTCCAGCTTTACGTAGAGGGGATCTAGGTGCCGCAGAACGTATGTCAGAATAGCCTTCTACACCGATTTTTTGACCTCTTGCAATAGAGTCTTGGTTGCTGTTCAAAGGACTTTCATAAGGGATATTTTTTCGGCCACCTAATCCGAACATATATCCAAGCCTTGTAGTCGGTTTAACGCTCATAGGTTTTGAATAGGATTTCTGTTGTTAACCACCATCGGTATGTTGTCACTATGTGAACGCATCACCTCTCGCATGTAAGCAGGGTTGTTCAACTGATAACGTGGGTCATTCTGACCTGTATATGACACGACAAGGTTACAAGGGGTGTGCTTTTCAGTCTTTCCCGGACTAAAAGGATCCCCATAACCCGCCGTAGTCATCTGGTAGTCGTTATACATATTGTTATACGTCACTGGAAACCCAGGATAGTAGCCAGGTACGGCAGCAAATCTCATCACGTCATAAATTTGGGTGCTTTAAAGGCAGATTGGAGCATTTCTGCTGCACTGCTTGACTGTGGTTTAAAAGAAGGTGCTTTAGGCATCAAATTTTCAAGAACAAAAGAACTAAGGAACCGATCAGCATTAGTTTTTTCTTCTTTTGCTGTATTTTTAATTTTTGCGTCTAGTGCTGAGACCTTAGACCCAACTAAAGGAGAATCTTTTTGCTGGAGAGGCATTTGGCTAGTAATTTTACCGTCTGGGGACTCATAAGCACCAGTAGCTACCCATTGAAGAAGCTGAGGGGTCGCTTGAACAGTATCTTTTAGCGCTAAATGAGCATGAGTATCATGACCTTTGTCACCAGGACCTAATGTTTCGTTAAAAAGACCAGATTGGCGTGCTCTTTGAATAATATTAGCGGTTCTAACGCGCCAATCTTTCGGCTCGCCGCCTTTGTGCTCTGGTGCAAGGTCTGGTCGCCAGTCAGTAACGTCAATCGCTTCCCCATAATAATGATATGAGTCAGGCGCATGCCTACCAACACCGCCAAATTCGGGGTGTTCCTTAACAGTTAGGCCATATTTCTGGAACTCGCGGCCAATATCAGCTATTCCGTACTGTTGCACGCTCATCACTCCATAAATTGAGGTGGTTCGAAAGCCTGGGCCAATATTTTAAGGCCATCGATAGATGAAGTCTCTTCTGGCATCATGGAACTACCGAATCCAGGAAGAAAATGCAGATAATTACGTAAAAACTGCATACCCATCTGCTCCTTTGGCTTGGTATCTTCCTTCACCTTGGGTTTAACTGACTCTGAGGGGGTTGAGGCTGGCGCTGAGGGAGTTGAGACTGGCACTGATCCAGGAACTTTCACATTCCGATAGAACTTATCAAGCTCTGAATAGGACCTGACTGGTTGGCCGTAGTAGCTGACACCCTCATAAGTAGGGAATGAGGCCCACTCTGGCGATAAAGCGTTTGAAACACGTGGAGAAAACCCTTCTTTCTGTAAAATAGACAGTCCGCCTATAGGTAAAAGACGATCCCTAGCCAGTTTTAAAGCAGCTAAATCTTGCTCCCTAGGCTGAAAAGTTTGGAGACCTAAACGACCCGAAGTATTCTCCCATGTAGCAGGCATGAATTGATAGCGGCCAGCTGCTGCACTGCTATATCTACCGCCATGAATGACCCTATCGGGATGCCTGCTGAGGTCATTAAATAGACCACCGCCAAACATCACACGGTACGACTCTTCTGGGTTGTCACGATACGTACCCTCAGCAAAACTGATCGTATCTAACAGCCTTTTAGCTTCAGGAGTTTGGTAAAATTTTTCTAGTAATTTGCGTTCCATTTTAACTGAAATGTTCTCACCGGAAATTGTTTTCAAGTAAAAGACGGGTGCCAACAGCTGTATCAGCAGGGCCAGGCAGAGCTTGAATAAATTCCGAACCCTCCCGATTAAACCTATACCGCGCTTGTTCTGGATTTCTGTAGTTAGGGACATATAAATGTAATGCTAACCTATCTGTTTCGTAAATATAAATTTGAGTCCACGTTTTCAACGTGTCCCTGAAATCAGACGTTGCAATCGTACGATCAACGTCACCGGCAATTGATTCAATCCGGCTACGTGGTACAGTGTCGTTATTGACTGAGCCGGTCATGTCTGTGCGCTTCTCTGCTTCATCACAGCGACTCAACTGCTCGACAATCTTGCCATACCAGTAGGAATCCTGGATGTTGCTTAAAGCCTCTTCTAGGCGAGCTATATCACCCGCTGGCACCGAGGTTAAGTTATAACCCAAGTGCCAACGAACTTTGGACTTTAGAAAATTATCAAGCTGCATTAACCATCACCAACGCATTACTGGGCAACGCTTTAGATGCTCCAATAACACATTAGCACGCGCCAATTATCACTCGACACGCACTAAATTCTCTTTGAAAATCTCTTCCCAGTCAACACGCTTAACAGACTTAAGTTGCTCCAACCGTTGGAAGCGCTCGCCAGGGAGGGACATCTGCAGATCTTTAATATCACGTGCAGTTTTCAATCCGACACCGGGCAAAGCATCGGCAATCTGACGAGCTGATGCAAGGTTGATATTGATACGAGTGTCGTTAGGGAATGTTTCTTTTTTTGTCGGCTTGGCTGGATTAGCGCCATCTGACTTTAAATCTTCCGTCAGACGTTCCTCATTTTTCATCTTCTCCGTAGTCGCCTCCAAATGTGGAGTCAGGTCCTCCTCATTCAAATAAAGAACTTCTTCATTGGCGTCAACGCACATGAGGATGCCTGCACCGTGCTGGGAGATAACCTCAACAAGACCACCAGTCACACGGTTTTGATACAACATAATTTCAATAAATCACTAGATAAGCATATCAAGATTAATACCATTTAGCCATAAAAAAAGCGGGCCTGTGGCGGCCCGCGAAAAGTTGGATTTTACGATCCGCTTATCAGCTATCGGAACCGCCCACTTGTGAGGCGAAATCGATGAAGCCCTGGATGTCTGCGAAGGTAGAAGCAGCAGCAGGACGGACGTAGTTAACACGACCGATGATGTAAGCAGCCTTACCAGCGGCCACGTCAGCGGCGCTGATAGAGATGCCAGCGCCATCAGGAGTGGTGGCGGTCAGAGCGGTCACGTTGAACACCTTGAAGGTGGTATCAGCGGTGACTTCATACATCATGGAATCGACGAAGTCGCCAGCGGCGATGGTGGCGGTGACAGCGTCAATGAAAGGAACCTTGGCGGTAGAAACGCCAGAGTCGCCCTGAGCAATCGAGCCGCCAGCGAAAGCAGTCAGCTGCGAGGTAGCTGCCTTGATACCGTTAAGGACGGTAGCAGGGGTGGGGACAGGGTTGGCGCCATTGGCAGGCTTCAATGTGACGATCTCGGAGTTAGTACCGACGAGGTTGGCAGTAACAGGAGAAGCAGGGAAAGAAGGCTCACCACCAGCAGGGATGTCCTGACCAAGAGCGATCGAAGTCTGGTAGACGTAGGCAGGACGCGCAGCGTCAGCCTGAACCACCAGGGAAGTGCGGTCATCGCGCACACGATCGTCGGGACGACGGTCAGGGGAAGGAACGATCAGATCACCGCTAGTAACACCAGTGGTGGAATTGACCTTGAAGTAGCCGATGAGCTCATAGAACTCAAGACCTGGCCAGGCATAAACACCTTCGGTGTTGTAGGAGGACAGGCGGTTGATTTGATTACCGGGCTGCAGAATAGCACCGGCTTCAGATTTGTAAGTTGCCATTAGTTAGTACCTCCCTTATCACTCAGAAATGGTAAAGGCAGTGGTCACGAAGTCCTTATTCAGGTTCGCGAAACCAGCGTACAGTTGCCAGATCAGGATGATAAAACGAGAGAAGTCGTCGTTGTTATTGATCAGGACCTGAGCGTTAGGACCACCAATACCAACACCAACAGCCTGAGGACCGAAGAACAGACCAGCAGGGGTGGTGCGGCCAGCAACAGCACCAGAGCCATCGCCGATGTCAACGGTAGCGGTCTTGTCGGGGAAGTTGGTGGACTCGAAGAAGCGGACACCTTCGAACACGAAACCGGAAGGCATCACAGGCTCACCACCCACGAACTGGGCTTGGCCATACTGACCACCAGCGTAGATAGCAGCGTTAGGAGCGCCAATACCCATCAGAGGGTTAGGCTGACCCATGCCAGGGTAACGGGCCACTTCACGGAAGCCTTGGTCAGCACGCAGATCCTTCATGAAGGAGGGATCAGCAATACAACGGTAGTAGCCGTCCTGGAAGACAGGCACGTTGCGCTTACGGAGGCTCTTAACAACGTTCAGAAGGTCGGTCTTAACGTTGAACTTGAAACGCTCGGAAGCATACTCAGTAGCAGAGTAAGCAGAAACGGTCACACCGGTCTTGGTGTGGTCGTTGGGGTAGTAGTAACCGCCTTGGGTGTCGCCAGACTGACCACGGGACTCAGCCTTGAACAGTTCGTCCAGGAAGACACGATCGCGCCAACGGCGATAGTCGTCGAGCAGGGTCAAAGAACCGATGCTCTGGTGGAACATGTTCAGGTTGCCGGTGTCAAGCAGCAGACGCTGAGCAGTCATCAGGGTCTCACGAGCAATTTTGAAGGTGCTCGGGAGGTTGGTGTTGTTCGGGTCTGCAGGGCCGGTGTACTCACGCAGAGACACAAGCACCTTGTCCTTGACGATCGAACGGCTGTTAGCAGTACCGATGGTTTGATCTTGGGTACGCTCACGGCTGGTCTTGGTGCCGGGGTTCCCGAAGAAACGGTAACGATCTAACTGAACAGTTTGACCGGGTTGTTTGGTGAAGTCATGGACCACGACGGGTTCGCAGGCCATTTCCACCACGTATGCGGGGTGAGGGCGATACAGCTCAGCACCCAACAGTTTTGGAAAATCGTTATCAATAAACATGTTGGTTTCTCAGCACAGGTTTAGCTGATACCTGAGGGCTTTTAAGCCTTTAAGTATGGAAATGGGGATTCCATTACAAAAAATTATAACAAGGGTTTATCAACCCAACTTATTTAAGCCTCAGGATTTACAAACATAGGAGAGTTGCCGCCACCAAGCATATTTCCAACGCTGTAAGGAACAGAGGCAACAGTGCCCAGTGGACGATAAGGATCAATGTAGCCGTCTTCAGGCTGCATTGTTGCGATTGGAGCTTGAATTTCTGGGTTGATAGGAGCGTCTGCAATTGCTTGTGCAGTCATCAATGCAGCCATTTCTTTAGCCTGCTTCGCTTTACCAACGGCCTTTTTTGCTTTAGTGGAATCCATAATTAGCGTCCTTTTTTCTTAGGGCTCTCCGGATAACCCATAGGCAGTTGACCTTGGTACGGAGTTTGCTGCATCAATAACATTTGATTCTCAGCCATGATCTGGTTCTGCACCATCTCAGCATTGCTGAGGTACTGAGGCGTCAAGAGACCGTTAGTCGGCAGTGGAGATCCAGGGAGATTCAGCTTTAAATAAGAGGCGTCCAAGTCCATAGGCATAGCTGGGGGTTGCTGATCTTGAGCACCGATACCCAGAGCCCCTGGAGCGGAACGTTGCATTGCGTACTGGTCAACGTTGCCAGCCATCACTTGGTTAGCTGTATCTCCAGCGCCAAATGTGACTAAACCGGGAGCGCCAATGGCGCCACCGGCAGTACCAATCTTATTTAAAAATTGATCAGCCCGTTCTCTAGCGCCTGCCTTCTTTTTCTTCATGACTTTATAAAAAAATTCGGGGGCAGTTTCCTACCCCCTATTCTAGAACTACTTATGTTCCTAGATCACTCCATGACCAGGAGCTTGTTGCGGAACACATCAGGTGTCTGCTGGGCGGAGTTCAGATAACGCCAAGCATTAGCGGGGTCGCGGTCAGCCAGGGTGCCAAAGCTGTTCCAGAAGTCACTGGGGTTGGCTTGGGCCTGAGGCTGGGGAGGAACAGGCATCTGAGGGCGCTGAGGTGCAGCGGGCTGCTGGAACTGCTGACCAACATTCATACCCTGAGGCTGCACTCGCTCTTCGGGGATCGGATAAGGACCGTTCTCACCAAAGAATTCGCAGGTGTAGTCAGCCAGAATGTCAGGATCAGTCAGGATCTGCTCGTAAGCTTTGTGCTCACCAGACAGTTCCTGAAGCAGGTTGCAAGCTTCAACCAACTGAGCGTTGGTCTGAATCAGCGCATCTTCGAGGTTGCATGAATAGTCGTTAAGGACTTTTGCAGCATCAGGACCGAAGTGGTCGTGAATCTCAAGACCTTCGTAACTTACTCCGTTTGCCAGCATCTGCTCCGGAGTTATCTCCAGAGAAGTTTGGGAATAATCGTTGGAGAATGCCTGGTTGTTGTTGATCGAAGGCGAAGAAGTCTGCATCCCCAGGTTGCTGAATTGGGGAGCCTGTTGGGAACTGTAACTGGCCGGGTCGATTGTTTGTGTCTGACTCGACTGTTGACCCAGGGACGGGAATTGGACGGGCGAACTCAGGAGCCCGACCACTTTGTTGAAGGCTTCCCGATAAGGATTCTCCTGTTGTGGGGCTGCCTGCGATGTCTGGGGTGCGTACTGAGTAGGGGTTGAGACCGGCGCTTGGGGAATCCCCATCTGGGCCTGCATTTGCGGGGCTGGGGCCGCTGCCTGCTGGTACGGCGCCACCCATTGATTGGTCGTTGCCACCGAAGGAGCTGCCGCTGCTGTCTGCATTGGAGCCGCGTAGCTGCTCTGTGGGGTCTGGGATACTTGGGGTGCCGATTGGGTCGGCATTGCGGTATCGGCCTGCATAGGTTACCTCTTTTTGTAGGCTTTCTAGTGTGCGGTAAAGGAAGGGAGTGAGATCAAGTCTCGGATCCGCAGCCATCGGAAGATTCGGTTGCTGCGGGTGTGGAGTCCGCATCTCTTGATTGATTAGATCAATAAACGCGGAATAAGCCCTCTGTACTTCCCCTACCACACGGAATGGGAAACCAGAGAGCATGCTCGCGATTTCGTCATCCGTTTTAGAAGGGAATAAATACTTCAGTGCTTCAATGCTATCAACACCTAACTCTTGCAAGTTCCTGGTGAAGATAGATTGGTTGAGTTTATCCTGCGTTGTATCTTCATACACAGGACCCAACCAGCGCCAATCGACAGTTCTATCGCCGTCTGGTGCCAAACCAAGAACTCCTGGCGGAATCTCCTGGGTTTCGATAGCCTCATCAATCGCAGCTTGCAGTTTCTCTTCGTACTTTGCTTTCTGTTTTTCGTATTTAGCTAATGCTTTCTCGTCTTCGAGATCCTCAGGAACAGCAGGAGTTTTAATTCCAGCTTCATAAGCCATCGACTTACGGAAGATCTGCTCCTCCTGGAAGATCATCAGCTCAAAACAACGGCAGATGCCATATGTATAAAGCTGTAAACACTTTTTCTTGGCAGTGGCGCTAACCCGACCGTATGCAGATTTATATTCGGTTGCAGTGACGTTGGTAATACTCAGGTCATCAATACCGCCCAGAGCAAGGCGTATCTCACTACGAAGTTGTTCTGCGTAACGGGTCTGGTCAGTACTAACTGCATTAGGCGTAATAAAGCCAACACGATCTGTAGGCTCAAGGTTTGCAATCACCCTTGGAACGCGCATCCCCTGACCAGGGCGACCGTTATACCCAGCAGGAGCACGAGTTACATTGTCCTGCTTGAATGTTGAACTAGATAAGAAGAAGTCGGATTGGAAACCAGATTGACTCGAAATACTTGGCCGCTGGCTGGTCTCATCTTGGTTTGTCTCCACGATGTCCTGTTTAGGACGTGACGACAGGAGGGTTGGATTACCAAAGAACGAAAGGTTGGCACGAATGTTCTTCACCATCTCATCGTGAGCAATGATCTGGTTAGCAACCCAATCAAACTCACCACTACCTTCAGTGCCAAATGCATCAGGGTTGTTCAGCACCTCAACGCATGGAATGAACTCCATGCTGTTGGCAACCACTTTCTTCTGAGTAAATGGCATGTCCATGGACACGTCATCAAACCCAATTTCTTTTTCGCTGTGGTATTCCTCGATCTCGTTAGCGGTAATACGCAGGCGCATGTAACGCTTATCGGTATTCAGACCGACACCTTGGAAACCCTTAGAAGACTTGACCTTATACGGATAGATGATCAGGACTTCTTCAAGATCGCCTTCTGGAGAGTAATAAGTCCGATACGCATCTTTGTCAAACCAGTAGAGACGATACGTTTTCTGCGTGGGTCGGATATAAAACAACCCTTTGCCGTATGCCAAAAATCGATCCCAAATGGAATCCAGACGTGCATCAAGCTTATTAAAACGGATTACTTGTTGAATGAAGTCGTATCGCTGTGTCCCTAAGTTGTCTTGCGCGGGATAAAACTCAACACCCTGGCGGATACCGAACATCTTCATCTGAGACAGATGCGCGTTAATCAGCATCGTGTCCGCTGGACCGTCACTACTGCGGGTGACTACCGCCTTGAGCATATCCTCAATTTGGGATTTCGCACTATCGCCCATTCTGATTAAGTAGTTTACTGATCAATATCGTACCCAGCCTCCAGGCGTTTGAAAACAATCGTGCCCTCTTCGACTTCTACATCGAAGCGTTCGTTTGGTTGAAGAGCCATGTCATGACAAAGCTCATCAGGGAGCGGGAGGATAGCAGAACCATAAGCATCTTGCTCGAGCTCTACCACGAAATAACTAGGTGACATCGTATGTGGATACCTTTAGTTTAAATCGTCAATACTCTAACTCTAGTTTTCCTCTGGTCATCAGACCATTGCAAAGCCAGACAAGAGCGTCGACACAGTCATCATGAGAGCTTACACCAAAGTTCACGATCTCATCTGTAAGCTCTTTCATTTTTCGATACTTATTAAACGTGATTTTATGCTGCTCAAAAAGACCCATAATTCCCCTGAACCGGGCAACTTTGTCCCCGCGAAATCCTTTGATGGGGTGCCAATGCATGTTATAGAGGCCGTGCTCACCAAGACAAATACGTTTGAAGTCTGCCTCCAAGGACGCCTGATACGCCACGGCTTCTGACCAAATCTCAATGCCTGTACCAGAAGGGAAATACTTATCGCCATCTTTGTAGCAAACGCCCCATTCATCCATCATCTCCATCAGAGCCTCAAGTTTTTCCAAATTGCCCATGATGCGGAGACGCTTGCAATCGATAATATGAATCTTGCCGCCAATACGACCACCCATCACGAAAACGGTGTAATCGTTCTTTTCCCGAACACCAGCCGAAAGGTCCACTCCCACCCCTAAGGTGTCAAATTCTGTCGCAATATTTCCTTTGACAATCAGCTCAGGCGACAGAGACAACTCACTCGTTTGAACAATCTGATTCTGATACTGGAAGCTAAACGCGACAGGGGCTTGACGACGTCGATCACGCAAGTAATCCAAAGACCACATTTCTGGCCAGTAAGAAATCTCGTCCCCGTGCTCATCCACTGTGATCGCTGACTGAACGATCTGGACCCAACTGTTGGCCGGAGTGAACGTGCTGTTGTGAATATCGTCGTGACGGAAACGGGTTCCTAAGCAAATGGCACGCCCACCTTCAAACATGGTGGGAACAATAACTGAGTTCCAGTTGTCCTCCATCGCCTGGCGGATATCCCTGTTCTTGATGTCGTCCGCAGATTTGATGGCGTCATCAATAATACAGAGATGGGAACGTTTAGAGGTCACAGCACCTTTAAGACCAGCACAACAAACAGTGAACTCTTCTTCACCAGTCGATTTAATCCCTGCAAATTTCCAATCAATACTCCAGTACTCGTTAGAGTTAATTCCCTTAGCAATCTTCACCATTGGGAAGATCTCTCGATACGTTTTACTCTCCTCAATAATGCGCTTAATTGCTGCGCTCTTCGGACGAGCAACGTCAACCGTATATGAAATATAGAGAACTTTCAGCGGTTTCTTGTGTACCGCGTGAACACCAACAGCCCAAGCTGTGTATAAACCAAGAATAGTTGATTTAGCACTACCTCGTGGAGCAAGAATATCAATATTTGGTCCACCGATACCAACAAGACATTCTGAGTCATTTCCTGTGCACAGGTATTGATGCCATTCTTTATGGTGAGCAGCAGGAGGTTTATCTCCAACTACATCACAAAAATATGCAAAATCAGTTCGTGCGCGTGCTACATCTACCGAAGTTGTCTTTTTGACAATTCTTTGTTGTGCTGCTGCACGTGCAGATCGCCGATATACGCTATGAAGACTTGTTCCTGCCATGCTCAAAGCATAGCGTAACAATCACTAAGATTCTTCTTGGAAAATCTTTGTCCAAACGCCCATCGAAGCTTCTTGAAGTGGGCCTTCAATCGGGTCATCACGGAAGATCAAAAGCATTTCTCGAATAGCGCGGTCGGCGCCAGCAAGAATCAACCCTTGCTTATCAAGCAGCACTTTTTCATCGTTTAATTGTTTGATCGAACCTCGAAGTTCTTTCTGCATCATCGCAATACGGGAAGCTCCCATATCCTGCTTGACAATGCCCATATCAATAGCATCTCGCAGTTTCGCAATATCTTGCTGCATGGAATCAATCTCCATCTCAAGCAAAGCTACGAAATTCCTCTTCTTGAACTTGCTTTTGACCCACTCATCGCAATCGACGATACTACCCGTATAGCCCATAAAACGGGAATACAGGTAGATCTGAATCGGACTTGAGGATTGTTTTGCAAAGGCTAAAAAGGATTCACGTTCTTTGTCGGTCAGTTCGCAAATCCAATCCGTCATACCCTGTACTGGCTCTGAGCCTGCTCGTAATCTCTGTTCTCTTTATAGCGCCGGAACATCTCTGATTGCAACTGGGTTGCGCGGTTTTCTTGCGCTGTACGAGAAACAGTTGAGCGTTCCTCTTCCCCAGTTGTCCGGATGCCTGCACGCTCTTCTTGGCCACGGGTTTGGATCAGCCCTGTTTCGATCTGTCCCCTTTGGGCCTGAGTTAGCCGCTCTTCAAACCCACGAGCACCAATATTAAGTCGCTCCTGCTGACCAGTGGTTTCAATACCTAGACGCTGCTGACGTCCGGTTGTGGCGATCGTTGCCCTCTCTTCCTGCCCGCCGACACGAGCCTGCCGGATAGCAGCATCAGACTGTGCTCCAATGGTCAAACGATCTTGTGCCCCAGCTGCCTGAAGCTGTCGGATATTCTGACCCGTGAAGAATTCTTTATTAGTGCGGTCTAAAGTCGCCTGAGTGGTCATATTAAGACGCGACTGGATACCAGCTGTCTCTGCCAAAGCAACCTGAGTACGCAAACTCTGCGTAGGAGTCTTCTTCTCCTTCGGCGGTGGAGGAGCAGGCGCGTATTTAATTTTTGCCTGTTTCTGCTTCTTTTTGCCGCCGCCCATAAGTTTTCTCCTGGTCTCAGTATTTTAATTCGGCTTTATCAAGAACCCATGTAACGATACTTGCCTAAACCTGTCTCAGCAAAATTTTGTGCTGCATTTGAAGCCAACGCCATGGCAGCAGCCTCGTTGTAGAAATCTCTTGAAGCATCTGATTGTTGCTGTTGCTTGGCAGACATGATGGTTTGCTGAGTAGTCGGCAACGTTTCACGGAAAGCTTCAATTCCGCGTTGCTCTTGCATCTTACGCGCCAAGAACCGCTTACTAGCGTCAAGAGTACGCTCAGTCGCCTCAGCTCCAGCTGCACTTAAATATGGATAGAGAGCAGCAGTTTCGCGAATGCTTTGCTGAAGAGCTAATTCACTTGCTTGACGTTGAAGCTCAGCTTGAATAGGAGCGATCTTTCCATAAATGTCAGGAAGACGCTCTATGTAATCGCCAATAGGATCGGATTTGTAATCAGGCGTGTCAGGTGTTTCGTAAGACTTCTCGCTATCCGAAGACTTAGGTTCAAAAGCCCCTAAATCAGTGTCAAGGAGAGCCTTCACAAAACTTGGGTTACTCTTGGTGATACGCCCACCTCCAAAACCGGTATCTAAGAA
>Ga0136656_1000505_pt1 | contig 13651 bp, 9 predicted proteins | sample CPBDNA_9_FD_94862 | JGI IMG/M metagenome (GOLD analysis project Ga0136656, IMG submission 94862) | Freshwater to marine salinity gradient microbial communities from Chesapeake Bay, USA - CPBay_Sum_15_0.8_DNA (version 2) | ecosystem: Environmental > Aquatic > Marine > Coastal | place: USA...
CAGATGGAACAAGAGACATCACAATTCTTGATCCTCCAGCAACTGTTTGTGCTGCTGACAACTTTATCCATGGTCTGGTCAAGACTAACGATTACAAGAATAGTGAAACTAAAGAAGTTGTATTCGATCTAATCAATAACCCTGCTCTTAATAGGTATGAATATGTTTCTAATCCTATTCAAGCACAGGATGGAAACGCTACATCTGGTTCCGAAGATCGTCTAATTCCTATCTGTGGTGACTCTCCATATCCTACGGAGAAGAGACTATATGTCGAACTACGTCGTCCTTCGATTGCTAGATCTGGTAACCATACATTTGAATACCTTGGTTTCGGTCCTGGTAACTACTCAACTGGTTTCCCACTCCGCCAGGAAGTTGTTCTTGAAGATGTACAAGATTTCTATGCTCAGGCTAAGCGTGAAGATGGCGGTATCGTCTTCTACACGGGTCTAAACTCCAACGGTGACCTCTACATCGGTAACCGTAAGATCAACGCTATTACAGGCGAAGAGACGTTCCTTGAGAGAGCAGAACTACTATCATCTGATGATGATGGTGGAGACATCGGTGGTCTAGTAACTACGTTTGAACTTCCTGTTGTATTTGAGCAAGAAATTACAGTTGACGGTCAAGCAAACTTCAACAATCCTGTTCAAATTAACGTTGATGCTGATGTTGATGGCAATTCATTAACAATCTTCTCTAATGTTGATCAAAACCAGGGTGGTGATCTGACTCTAGACACTTCATCCTTTGCTAGAAGTATCATTGCCAGTGAAGGTAATATTGTTCTACATCAGAACCAAATCTTCTCCGCTATCTACAGACTAAACCCAAGAGGAAATTCACTCTTATCTGGTCAAGATTATAGCTTCAGAACACATGTAGATCAAACTAACGGCAACGAACCATCTAACAAGACGCCAAATCAAAGTAATTCTTCGTTGGGCGTAGCAGTTGAGTTTGGTTCTGATCCTGATACCAAAGATCCTTTAACTGGCGATGTCCTTCTGAAAGGTAGTCAGGTTGACAGATCTGGTTCTTTGGGATGGATTTATTCCAACTTCTACAATCCAATCACTGTTAGCATTGAATCTACAACTGCTATGGGTGGATCTTTAGTACAATTTGATACTGTACTAGGAACATCTGCTTTATCTTTGGTTAGTTCTGGAGATATCGTCAAAATCGAAGGTCTCTCTGGAAGATATGAAAATGTTAATGGATTGAGAAAAGTTACTGCCGTAACAGGTAATTACTTCCAAGTTAATGCTCCAGTTATTATTCAAACCAGTCCTGTTGATGATCCAACTGCTATTCCAAGTGGCGCTGTAATCTCTGTTTCTTCTAATAGTTGGAAAGAAGTTGGAGTTATTGGTGCTGAATCTATCAGAACTTCTACTGATGTTGTTGGTAGATATGCTGTTGGTATTAACACCGTTGCTAGAACAGCACATACTGATCAAAACAACGCCTATGTTTCTGCTGCTTCTGATCCAAGAGCAACTCTAGATGTTGTTGGTAATGCTTTCATTAGTGGAAGAGAGTTAAGTAACACTAACTACACCAACAATCCACTTCTACAGAATAGAACTTTCTTAGATGTTGATAATGCTCTATTAGTTGGTGGCGATTCGGTAACACCTAATAATCTTGCTGCTCTAAGAGTTTCTACAACCAATGGTATTCAGGGTAACCACTCTGGACAAACTGCTGGTCTACCAAGACTATTCACTGGATCTAGAGTTGGTATTAACGTAGATCATGGTTCAATGAACCACACCTTGACAGTTGTGGGTGACATGAGAGTAACTGAGTTTACTCTCTTCGAAGATAATTTGGCAGTCAATGGTGGTTCTCTATCTACCACATCGCCAACATTTAGTTTGATTGATGGTGGATCTACAACTGTTTATTTTGCTTCTGCTGCCACAACTTTAAATATTGCTAACTCTGTTCAGTCTTCTGATACTCAGACGATCAATATTGGTACAAATGCTGGAGTACAGAACCTCAACATTGGTTCCTTTGTTCCTGTAACTAACTTGCTCCTACAGAGCTCTGGTACAGCGAATAGAACCAAGATTGGTACAACTGGCAACTTTGCTACTGGTAACGTTTCTGTTGTTGAAATTGGTGGTGCTTACCTCAAGCAATCTAACTCGTTGACTGATGGTTCTATTGTTAAGTTGAGAACAAGATTTACCGAAGTTGATGGTGATCTAACTATTGGTGCTGCTCTACCAAACTCGACTGGTTTTACAACTCTCAGATCTCCTGCTGAAAGTGTCAACCTGTTCAATACAACAACTTCCAAACTATACATTGGTGGTGCTACCTCCAGAATGTATCTTGGAGCGAAGGGTGGTAACACTCAGATTAACAACTCCTTGATTGTCAAGGCAGCAACACTTCTAGAAGGTGATACCACGCTATCTGGTGGTCTAAACTCTGGTGAGTTTGAAATCTTGAGAGGATCTTTCGGAACTGATGCTGTTGCTCACGGTCAAGGTGATATTGACAACGCCAACATCGACATTTTCGAGAGACAAATTATCGATAGATATATCGATACTCCTGGTGGTGGATTCTGGGGTGGTGGTCAAGATCAGACTACTATTCTCGATACTATCACTGAAGAGAATCTATACTATCTACCAATTTCTACAGCTTCATCTACTATCCAGTTTGAGGTTGGTGCTTATCTCTTAATTGATCGTTCTAGACTTGCCATTTTTGACCCAACATCGTTCAGTGGAACAATCGGCGCTGGTAACAACACGATTACAGGTGCTTCCAATGTAAATGGATTTGCTGCTAATGATACTTGGGTAGAATTGATTACTGAAGATGTATTCTTTGCCGATGGAACTAGACATGCTGAGGTAACTGCTGTCAACGGTTCAAACTTAACACTCAGCAAGAGCTTTGCTGCTGGAACTACTGTAACGACCGCTAACTTTGTTGGTGGTGCTTCAACTCAGGGCAATGCTCCTGTTGGTCAGCAGTACAGTGAACTTCTTCAGATTGTTGAGTTGACAAACCTCAACAACATTTCTGATCTGCCACTAAGAGTTCTGGTCAAGAGAGGCATGAACCAGCGTACCGCTGGCGATGGTGAATTAATTTCTGGAACTCCTGCTGATCTACCAGCTGGTTCTGATTCATCTTCTTACAAGTATATCAGAACTGATCACCCAGATAACTCACTACTAACACGTTATGATCTTGCTCTTGATGTTAGCTACATTGAAGATGTAAATGGTCTTCCTGCTACAACTAGTGGAACTACAAACGTTGTTAATACTGGAGATTTCTCTGGTGCTGTTGGTCCTGGCGACATCTTGAGATTTACTGATAAGGAACTTGCTATTATTACAGATATCAATACAACATCTCCACAGAGATTTGTTATCACTGATGGTAACAATACAAGCCCTGTTGAGCAATTTGTTGTTGATTCTACAAATGGACAGACCACAGTTCTCGGTGATGTTACTGTATTCGCTAACTTCACTCTCTCTGGATCTACTGCTTTTGGATCACAAAAACTCCGTATTACTGACGGAGCATCTACCCCAACAACTACATTCCAAGTTGATTCTGCTACTGGTGAACTCTGCTTTATTGGTGATCTCAAGGCAGGTGGTCCAAACTGTGATAGATTCTTCGTCGATGCTGAGACTGGAAACTCACTCTTTAGAGGTGGTAACCTAGTTGTAAGTGGTAGTGATTCTTCCGATACTAAGTTTGTTGTTCAGAACAGCACTGGTAATGCCACATTTGCTGGACATATCACAATTGAAGGAAAAACCGAAAGCAACTTTACTGGTCCAGTACAAATTGACGGTGGCAACTTACAGCTTAATAAGATTGATCAATCACCAGAATGGCAAGCAAACACTCTGTACAACAATGGAGTCACTGTATTCTATGGAGCAAACATCTACACAGTTGTTGCTACTGGTGGAAATGGTACATCTGGTACTACACCACCAACTCATACATCGGGAACACAAAATAATGGTTCTATCGATCTAACCTTCCTCAAGATTAAGCAACCAGAAGAACTCTTCGAAGTTGAAAGTGATGGTTCTATGAACTTCGCTGGACAGGAAGGATTCTTTACTCCAACTGGTGCTAGAAAGTGGGTCTTTGTTGGTGCTGGTGAAGATATTGTAGATGCCGTATCTAACGTCAACTACTTTATTGCTCCTTCTGCCGACATTACAGTCAAACTACCAGAAGAACCAGTTACTGGTGACATGATTAGAATTGTTGATGTAGGTGGAAACCTAACTTATGACATTTCTCTAAGACTTAGAGCACCTAATGGAATCTCTGTTCAAGGTGATAATACCAATGCTAACATTCCTAATTTACAGAGTATAAATTATAATGGTGGCGAATTAGTTGTACAAACACCTCACGCTGGTCTTGGTTTGATTTATCTTGGATCACAAAATTATGATCAAACCTCTACAGGTGCTCCAGCAACAACTCAAGGATGGTGGTTGGTAGAAATCTAATATGGCAGGATATAACGTAGTCAAATCTCAAAAAGCTCTCCCCATTGGTTCTGTACAACCATGGGGAGGACCACTGTCGGAAATTCCAAAGGGATGGTTATTGTGTAATTTTTCGGAAGTAGAAGCAGCGGATTATCCTTTGCTTGCTAGAGTTCTTCGTGATACTTATGGTGGTACAGATTTTGATGGCGATTTTCCAAATTATACAGGAACTTTTAGACTTCCACCTACTAATGACAAAGCATTAGCAGATATTTCTACAGCATATTTTGGTACATATAGTTCTACTAGTGGTACTGTCCCAAGCCCTATTGATAATGATGATGCTTTGGCTGTTGTTGAACAATATCTTGGCACTAGTGCCTTGGGATTTGAACCAGGAGATCTGGGACCTGTTAATACGATTAATGCTTTAACAGATATTAATTTTACATATACTCCAGATCCAGAAGGAACTATTTCTAATTTAACTTTTACTGGTACAGCTCCTACTTTAGCAACTGCTGTTGTTTATCAAAACGTTCCTGTAGTAAATGGTACAAATACAGTTACTGGTGCTGCTGTATCTGGAACTAGCGCTTTGTTTACAGTAGTTATTAATGCTGACAATACTTATGATATTGCTCCAAAAGTAAAGGGATCTGGGTACGCTGCTAATGATCAACTAACTATACTTGGATCTAATTTTTCTAATGATGGTGGCGTATCTCCAACTAATGATATTACAATTACCATTACTCAAGTTGGATCATCTTATTTTGAGGGAACTATTGAAGGACAGAGTTTGATTGAAGGATTCTCTATTGAAGAAGTTTTTATTGTTCCAAGAAAATTGGGAAGACTACATTTCCCTCAGCACTATCACGAAGGAACTTTTGAAACATTAAATTTGGGTGATGCTGATGAAAACCCAGGGCGAGGTGTTTGTGTTTGGAACTCTCCCTCTGTTAGTGTAAATGAATATTATGATAGAGAGCACCCATGTCCAACTGGATATTTTTCTTTGACAGTTCCTTGTCCAAAACCAACAAATTTGAATTGTAGTGCTAGTCCAAATACTGGATTCTATATTGGAAGTCCCACTAGCACGATTAATGATTGGAGTGCTGGTCCTTTCAGTCAAGGTGTTGGTAGATATGCTCTTGGTTCTGTTGGTGGAAGTAAACCTATTAATGACCATAGACCATATGCTACATCTACCAATGGTCATGGTATTGGTAAAAATTGGTTTGATTCTGGATCTGGATCACACTGGAACATGAGAGATAAAAACGGAGCAACATCAGTCACTGGTGATACTAATATGACCAGTCTTAGAAACACTGGTGAGATTTATCCAGGATATAGAATACCTTTTTCTGATAGTAGTCAAACAGTTAAAGTTCCAAACTTTGACTCGGGAACTAATGGATCTGATGATTCTCATGGATATACAAAAGTCTTGTTTAATCATGCTGGTGTAAAATTTACAAATGATGACTTAACTGGCGGCGGTGTTTTAGATGTTATCAATGCCCACGATCATGACGGCACTTTTACAGTTAAATGGGATGGATCTAACATGGATGTTCCACAATCAATTAACGTACAAGTACAACCAAATCTTATTCCTGGTCAATTGCCAGGAGCATTACAAATTACATTTGTAACCAGAGTGCCTTCTCTATCCATAACAAATTTAATTAGGGCATACTAAGATGACAGTATATTACACTAACGAAAAAGCAAGATACGGTGGTATTACAGGATCCATCATTCCATATACAGTCAAGATGCCAGCAGTAAATGATGGTAAAACTGGAGATTGGAAAGATTATTTGCCAGCAGGATATCTACGATGTGATGGATCTATTTTGAAAGCACAAGTTTATCCAGTCTTGGCACAAGTATTGGGAACTGGAAACGATAGTAAATTCAGAAAAAACGGCACGGATCTTAGTTTTGATGAATTCCAGTTACCAGACTTGGGATCAAAATATATTTCTGGCGGCAATGCTTCTGGAACATATCTCAACACTACTATCACTAATAGTAATGCTGGATCTCAAACTGGTTCTTATAGAGTTGGTGCCGAAATCAATGTGACATCTCTTGTTGGTGATACTGAGACTATTACATATACTGGCAATTTTACTGTTGTACCTAAAAATTTAGAGTTTATTGGAAATCCATCTTTTGGCACAGTACAGAGCGATGGTAAAACTTTAACAGCATTTCTCAGTGAGCAAGAATTCCAAGCACACGGACATGATGCTGAAGTTGGTATTTTTAGCTATCTTGGTAGGTGGTTAGATTCTTTTGCTGTTAATACTACCACAGGAACTTCTCAGGGTGGTAATGATGGTATGAACGAAGGATCTAACAATTTAATTACTGTCTCTGCTCCAACAGATTCTAATGCTGTTGTTGGTCATGGACATTTTATCAATTTCCCTAATACTACAACTGTTAAAGATAACAATAATTTGAGTTTTAGTTTTGCTGAAACACAAATTGACACACTAGGACTTGAGAGTACAGTAACTGTTACTACAGAAAAATTATACAAATTAGACGAGGCAACTCCTCCTTACATTCTTGTCGAATATTTAATTAAGATTTAATATGCCTACACCATTTTCAGATGCTTTCTCTGGATATCAAGAAAAAGTAATAGATCTCACTAAAAATGATGGAGATATTGTTATAGAAATTAGAGGTGCTCGCGGCGGAAGCGGTGGATCCGACGCTGGTGGCGGTGGTGGTGGAGGTGGTCGAGGTCGCTCGGGTACTTTTAATATAGTTGGATTTAAAGATAGAACACTTACTTTTTACCTAGGTAGCAATGGTGGTAATGGAAGCAGTGTAAACTGTAATGGGGGTAGTGGTTCTCGTGGACAAAACCTAGCTTTTGAAGGTCGGGGTGGAAGAGGTGGAAGAGCTGGATGTAATGGATGGTCTGGATCTGGTGGTGGTGGCGGATCTTCTAGTCTTTTGTATGATTCTTTTGCTGGTGGATATATAGTCGTCGCTGGTGGCGGCGGTGGCGGTGGTGGTGGATCCCACAATGCTGGCGCTAGTGGAGGTGGTAATGCTGGTAATTGGGCCCCTGCTGTTCTTTTATGTAGTCCAACTGATGGCGGAACAGGTGGCGACAAAGGTGGAGACGGCGGCGGCGGAGGCGGCGGCGGTGGTGGAGATAATGGTGGTGGAGGTGGTGGATCTGGACAAGATTTACAATATGGCGGCGGTGGCGGCGCTGGCGGATCATCACGTTATACCTCATCATATGCTAGCTATGTGTCTGGAAACACTAATAATGCAGCAGGATATGGATCAATCAGTTACAATAGATATTATCCATCAATCAATGATATAACAATAACATCACCAAATGGATATACTGCTAGTGGAGCATCTAATGTTTTAACTCACTTTACATCAGATTATACTGTTGGTCTTAGTTTTTCTACTACTGATTGTGTAGATGCTGCCATCTATTACTCTACGGATGCTGTTACTTTAACTAAAATTGCTGATGGTACGGCACAACCAAATGGTGGAATTGGTTATACTGGAGATTGGACACACAACTTACAATCAGAAGTTGGTGTAACTTCTCCTGTTTTTAGGGTCATAACTGTTCGTGCCACAACTATTGCTGGTGAAACAATCGAAATGGTTAGATATCTAGAAATACGTAATGACACTACTCCTAGCGATCTACAGTACTGGACAACATCAACAACTGTTGGACCAAACTTACAAACTGATACAACAATTGTTCCTTCTTTAGTGGGAATTGATACTCAAATAGTTATTAATACCAATGAAGGTGGAGTAACATTTAGTACAGGTGGACAATATGGTAATCCCATTAATGCTACTTCTGGACAGACTGTTATAATGAGAGCAACCAGTTTAGAATACAACACGGATCTTTCTGGTGTCGCTTCGGATGCTACATATGGGAAGGAGAATATTAAAAATATTAGTGTGAATATTGGAAGTTATAATTTCACATTTCAACTTAAAACTGCTGCTCCTATCATTAAAGAAACTTTTGATTTTGGTAATTTGAATAATCAATATCCATATGAAGATATTGATTTGATAGACAACACACCAACTCAGTATTTGACAACTGGTCAAATATCAGTTGATAATGTACAAATCCCCGTTGAAATAAAAATGAGCGATGGAAATGCTCAGGTACGAAAAAATGGCGGTACTTGGCAAGACGTTAGGAGTATTTAAATGCCTGTAGTAAATTTTTATGTAACCAGAGATGCTGGTGATGAAGATTATTTGTGTATGGGTGGAAACTGTGTGGGACCCAACACTGGTAATGCTTCATATTTTTTCAATGCTGGCGGTACATATGGATATTCTACTAGAGGTAGCGGTCCTGGATCTGTAGGATATAGAATCGATAGTTCTACTCAAATTGGTCTAGATGATAGACAGGGTGCTGGTGGAGATAATGATTACAATGATCTTATTATAAGAATTACTTCTGGCAATGCTGTATTTACTGGTGGCGGGTTATATGTTTATTATGATCCAGTTTCTATTACCACGCCCCTTTCTGCTAGTCCAAATCCACAAGAAAGTCTTACGGGTAGTCCGTCTTACACTACCACATTAACATGGGCTTCTGTCAATGGTACTAGCGCCACTATTACTAGCAGTACTGGGCAAAGTTGGAATGTCGCTGCTAGTGGTAATCTTGAAATTACGGATCTACCACAGTCCACTGCTGGATCTACTAGTCCAGCAACTAGATCTTATACATTAACCGTAAGTAATCCACAATCTACAAAGACATCAGACGTTACTGTTTCTGCTTACAATGACTGGAACTGGACTGGAATGCCCACTCGATCATTTTCTAATTTAGATCCTAATACGTCTGTAGATTTGACTCTCGGTACGCTTAGTAGTATTGATATGCCAATTTCACTTTCTAGTTCTAGTACTGGAGTATTGTTAAGTAGAGGCAATGGATCTTTTGGTAATCCAATTACTGCTTATAATGGTGATACTATAATACTGAGAACCACAACTCTTGGATTTAATACTACGATACCATCATCTGGAATTTATGGTTCTAGCAATTCGAAAACAGTTAATGTAACTGCTGGACCATCTAGTTTTAACGTGACGGTGACCACTAAACCACCTAGAGTATCTGAAGATTTTGATTTTGGTAATGTTAACAATCAGTTTCCTTACGAAGATATTGACGTTCTTAGTAATGCACCAACTCCATACTTAACAACAGGTCAAGTATCAGTTGATAATGTTGATATTCCAGTTGAAGTAAAAACTGATAATCCAAATGCCCAAGTTAATATTAATGGTAGTGGGTGGCAAGACGTTAGGTCGATCTAAATAATAAAAAGAATCAAAATTATGGAAGAGCAATTAATTGCAGGAACAAATCTTAGTGGGTCAGTTAATCCCGAAACTGGCGATCCTCCAATGGGATTGAATTACCCAGGAAATTTAACACATGAGCAGCAATTTCGTGAAGATTTTCGTAGAGTTGCTGTTGTTGCTACACCACAAAATATTTTATTTGGGGAATATTTTGCTAAAAATGGTGATACTAGGGTGAAGGATAAAATTAATAGTGAGGTTTCATCCTTTCTAGAAAAATATAATATGACAGCAAATAGTGTTCTTCATGATATGGAAATGGCCTTGGCGATGGATTACTTTACTCAAGACCCAGTGCTACAAGAACTTGTTTACAACGAAGCATTTAAAGAAATTGAGGAGGGTATTTAATGGAACCCATTAAAGATTTTAAAGCTTATAAAGATGAAGCAGTGAAAAGAATGAAAACATGTATACAATGTGAAAAATTTTTGCCATTGACTAAACAATGCTCGGTCTGTAACTGTTTTATGCCAGCAAAAGTTTTAGTTCCAGGACTACATTGTCCAGAAGAAAAATGGTAATTTAAATGTCGTATACCACAGTAACTAACACATATTACTCTAGTACTACGGTCAACATCCCAGGTAACTCGTATAACGTCAATTTTGAAATACGTGGAGCTCGTGGAGGGGACGGAAAACCTTACGCGGGTGTATATGGAGCACGTGGTAATGGTAGAATAGGCAATTTCACTTTCAAATCTAATTTTGTATCCAGATCTCTAAGCTTAACTATTGGCGGCATCGGTGCTAACGGAAGTACTCCTGGCGGCGGTGGAGGCGGTGGTGGTATTAGATCTGGTGGAACAGGAGGTAGCGGATCGTATTCTTATTCGTATAGATGTGATTATGGATCAGTTTGTGGTCCATGTTCCCAAGTATGTTGTGGATATGGATGTTCTAACAGTGCTCCATGTAGCGGTGGATATCAACCAGGAAACGGGTGTGCTGAAGGTGGATTGAGGTGGTTTTGTCCTGCTACATGTTACGCCACAGTAAACACTGGAGGTGGTGGCGGCGGTGGTGGATCTACTGGTATTAGTGGTCTAGCTATCGCTGGTGGCGGCGGCGGAGGCGGCGGCGGCGCTGGTGGTGGCAATGCTAGCAACGCTGGTGATTGGTCTGGTAGTGTTGGAACTAATTATTCGGGATCTAATGGATCAAATAGGGGATATAATGGAGGAACTGGTGGAGGTGGAGGCGGTGTTGGATACCAAGCTGGCGCTCAAGGAGGTGGTGGATCTGGGTACGATAGTAGTCAACTAACACTAAACAGCGATGGAACTTGGAGTAGTACACCTTATATTACTATCTCATATTATGCTTTAACGCCACAAATTCAATCTTTTAGTGCTCCCGATTTAAATAGTGGCAATGGCATTCCACAATACACAAGTACGATTTCATACACTGTCCTTGATTGTGACTATTATACACTTACTGGTCCTGGACTTAATATTAATAGCAGTGGAGGGTTCGGTGCTACTAGTGGAAACGCTAATGTCACATTAGGACAGTCAACTGCTGGATCTAATAGTCCAGTTAGTCAGTCATATACATTGACAGCATATGCTGGTAATTTATCCACTTCACAAACAATAACTATTGATGCCAGAAATGATAACACACCAACAACAAGTTGGACTACTACTTTCAGCAATTTAAATCCAGTTACTCAAATTGATTTAACTCTTGGTACATTAGCTGGCGTTGATATGCCATGTATCTGTAGTACTAGTGCTTCGGGAGCTATCATGGTTGTTGGATCTTCTACAGGATCTCCTATTCTTGCTTCAAATGGAGAGACTGTAAAACTGAGAATAACTACGTTAGCATATAACACAGATATATCTGGTGTAAGTGGTGTTTATGGAAAAACTAATACTCTGGTCGTCCCTGTTACAATAGGATCCAACACATTTAATGTCAACGTTATAACAAAAGCTCCAGTTATTCAGGAGACTTTTGATTTTGGTAATGTTAATAATCAATATCCATATGAAGATATTGATTTAGTAGAAGCTACTGTCAATCCGTATATACAAACAGGTCAAATTTTGGTTGATAATGTTGATATTCCAGTTGAAGTAAAAACTGATAATGCTTCCGCCCAAGTAAACATAAATGGTAGTGGGTGGAAGGATGTCAGATCAATCTAAATAATAATAAAATGCCATGACTGTTACTAGAGAAGTTGTTCTTGATGCTGTTGAAGTTAGACCACTCATGAAACAAGTGGGGGTAACCAAATGTATTAAAACATATGAAGATGATCAGTTAATATCTGTTGATTACATGACTCGCCATTTTTCTGATGGTGACGATTTGTCCACAGAAGAAGAATTGGTACAACAAATTGCTCGTAATTTTTGGGATACATTATGAAAAAATTTCCAGTTACATACGACTTACATCCAGAAAAAGATCCATATTATAGATCTAATATTTTTAAACCAGAAGTTCCTGATGGTGAAAATGTGGAGATTACTGCCGATAAACCAATTCAGGTTAGAATTAATAACGGTCCCTGGATCAACGTCAGACAATCTGACCTAAATAAGCATAAGGAATAGTGTAGTGTGATAGGGTAATCGATGCCATTCTCATCAACTCCCGTTTACGTTAGCAACGGGGACAATATCCAAATTAGATACGTTACTCCAGATTATTGGAATGAGAACGTAACGGTTAATGTACAAATTGGTACTGGTAGCGATCCCGATGGTATCACATTTGGCACTAAAATTCCTGACGCAACACCAAACTCATTTAATTTTACAAACCAGGCTGGATATACTGGCTCGTTTAATGGAACTGCTAGTTCTGGGTTTGTAAATACATTTCAAAGAGATACATATTACTATTCTCAAGTAATTGATATTTCTAGTATCGAAGTACCAATTCCTGCCACAATTTCGGCAGTAGATAGTGGACCAAAAAATAGTAATACTACTAACTCCACAGCAGAATTTAGAATTTATAGAAATGGTGGATTTGATTCTTGGAGAACAAGTATTACTGCTAATTATGTAGATGGTACTGGTGGTTTAAGACCTGGAGATAAGATTCAATTAAGAGTTAAAACTGCCAACTGGTATACTACAGCAACTACTGTTACTTTTACTGTTTCTGACGAGACTTGGGGAACTAATCTTGGTCTATCTGCTGCTTCTTTCAGTAGAACTTGGTCTATTACAACAAGAAAACAAGATAATATTGTTCCCTCATATCAATTTACTGATAGAGTCGATGCCAAAATTCCTGCTGACGGTGGCGTAGATTATTATACACAAGATATTCCGATTAGTTCGATTGATGGTGATGTTGTACTGAGAGCAACTTCGACTGGTGATGTAACTATAAGAAAAAATGGTAGTGGATCTTGGGTTACATCTCTAACTGGTTTGGTACTCGGAGATACTGTAAATACCAGAATTGTAAATGGTCCTGCTTACACCCAAAAGAGATCAGGTGGGTTATCTGTTTTTGCTGTTGATGGCGATACTCTAGCGGGTGGGTACGAAAACAATACATCAGGAACATATGGAAGTACTAATTCATATGGATCTTATGAGGTAGTACAAGATACTGGCAATGTATCTGATGATTGGCAAGTCTGGACTGAGGTAGATAGATACCCAAATGATATTGCTGCTCTGCCTATATTCACATATAATATTCAAACAAACGCTGGTC
>Ga0136656_1000507_pt1 | contig 13643 bp, 13 predicted proteins | sample CPBDNA_9_FD_94862 | JGI IMG/M metagenome (GOLD analysis project Ga0136656, IMG submission 94862) | Freshwater to marine salinity gradient microbial communities from Chesapeake Bay, USA - CPBay_Sum_15_0.8_DNA (version 2) | ecosystem: Environmental > Aquatic > Marine > Coastal | place: USA...
AAAAATAATCCGTATGGTAATAAAAAAGTACATGTAGTAGAGTCTACAAATGCAGATGGCAGTGTAGATCAAATGAATATGACATACATGGATATACGTTTTAGTAATATATGTAACATGAGATGTAGAACATGCGGTCCTGATTTAAGCAGTCAATGGTATCAGGATGCTGTAGATAGTAATTACAATAAGACACCCGAAAAGGCAATACATCAAATAAGAAAAGGTTCTACATCATTTATGGAAACATTTGACCCATATTTAGATACTGTAGAAAAAATATATTGGGCTGGTGGTGAACCGCTTATTATGGACGAGCATTGGTACATCATGAATAAACTTGTTGAGATGGGTAGAACAAACGTTGATTCTCCTATGAGAGTTTATTACAATACTAACTTCAGTAAATTGATATACAAAGAACAAGATGCTATAGAGCTATGGAAAAAGTTTGAAAGTATAGGTGTTGGTGCTAGTATAGATGCTAGTGGCAAACGTGGAGAATACTTGCGTAAAGGCACAGTGTGGAAAGATATTGTAGAAAACAGAGAACGCATGTTAGCAGAATGCCCTGACATAGACTTTCATGTTAGTGCTACTGTAAGTTTGTTTAATGCCCTTGATATCACAGACTTCTTTATGGAACTTGTAGACACAGGATTTTTAAAACCAGAAGAGTTTGCCGTAAACATACTGTTAGGTAAACCTGTACATAGAGCAACAGTGTTACCAGAACACTTGAGAAAAGAAGCACAACGTAAAATAGCAAACCTGTTAGAGTGGTTGGAAGGAAAAGATAAATTAGGAAGAACCACAAACACATTCAAAGCATTCCACAGTTTCTTAGATGGTGACGACACACATCTATTAGACGAAGCATTAGCAGACATCAAAGAGATGGATAGATTTAGAGCAGAGAACTTTTTTGATGTACACCCTGAGTTTGAAGAATTCAGAGATAGATATAACAAGATAGTGACACGATGAGACCAGAACACTTTTGCATATTGCCTTGGATAAACCAAGAAGCTCGCACTAACGGAGAAGTTGGTGTGTGTTGTGTTATGCAAGAAACAGCACCAGGCATAAACTTAGCAGATGGAAACACACTTAAAGATGCTTGGGACAGTGAATGGTTAGCAAAACTTAAAGCAGACTTTTTAGCGGGTGAGAAACCTAAGGCATGTTACAACTGTTGGAACGAGGAAGCCGCAGGCATAGAAAGCAAACGTTTACGTGAACTTAAAAAGTTTCCGCATCACTTAGATAATTTAGAACATGCTAAACCTAAAAGCATGGATCTAAAATTAGGAAATATCTGTAATACTAAGTGCAGAATATGCACAGGGTTTGCAAGCAGTCAATGGGTTCCAGAAGAAATAGAACGCGATGGTGATACAAATCATTTTGCTCACCTCATGGGAAGACTAGGTCGTTGGCCCGAACTAAACGAAAAGTTTTGGGACGACTTAGAAAGTCAAATTGAAGAGGTAGAAAGTTTAGAATTCTTTGGCGGTGAGCCGTTTTTAATTAAGCGACATTTTGATATATTACAAACACTTGCTGACAAAGGCAGAGCAAAAGATATCAGTTTAAGTTATAACACTAACGGCAGTATATATCCAGAGCAACATATTGAACTGCTACAACAGTTCAAAGATGTACAAGTGTTCTTTAGTATAGACGGTGTAGGTGAACGTTTTAATTATATAAGACACCCTCAAGATTTTGATACTGTAATGCAAAACTATTGGAAATTTAAAAATACATCTGGTATAAGAACAAACATATTTTATACAGTAAGTTTATTTAATATAATGTACATGGACGAACTATTAAACTATTCATTAGAACATAACTTAGACAGTGAAATACATTTTAACATGGTGTATGTTCCTCATCATATAAGTCCTAAGGCATTGCCTTTAAAAGTAAAACAAGCAATCACAGACAAGTTTAGAACACACAATGATCATAGAATACAAAGCACACTAAACTTTATGAATCAAGAACACTACGAAGGCTACATGGATGAGTTTGTAAGGCAAACATCATTCAGCGACAAGTACAGAAACGAAAGTTTTGCTGAAACATTTCCAGAGCTTTGGGAACATATGGAAACGTTTTTTAATAATGAAAAAGCAATGGATCTAATAAATCAAATGCAATTTGTTAAAGCAGGAAACAAATTCGATAAGATATAATGAATAAGGTATTATTAAAAACATCAGGCAGAACAGGTTCACACCTGATACTTGATTATTTTGAAAGCATAGGTTTTAAATCTATGTTTACTGCTACAGACGAGACTGATAAACTGTATCAGTATGGCTTAACAGAATTAGTATTACCACTAGATAAAACTATAGTACAATGTCATTTAAAAAACATGCCTAAAGAAACAAAAGAATGGAATTTAATATATAATAAGAGACATGATATTGTATGCCAAACACTTAGTAGTATAATTGCACGTCACACAAATGTTTGGCACGGAGTAGCAAATGTAGTGCCGTTCACTGTGTCTGAAAAAACTGTAAAGAAAGAATTAGTGACGCACATAGCATTTAATTACTATATGGATTTAGTATGTAATACAGTACCATGGAAATCTGTACACATATTAGAGATGGAAGATTTTATTACTAATCCAAGCAATTTACCTAAACTATTAAACTTAGGTAATACATATAAAGATACATGGGATCATGTAAAACACAAAAAAGCAATTAAATACATAGATGCAATTAGTAACTATGAAGAAACAGTAATTATGATTACAGATAATATTAGCAAAGTATCTAAATTAGCAGAAGCATACGGCTTAGTAAATTTTGATATGACATTCGGTGAAAAGTATGGAATATAGTAAAACGTTTTGTCCATACCCGTGGATACATGTTATGACACAGCCAAGTAGTACTGTGAACTTCTGTTGTGTTGCTAACGGTCAAATAAAAAATGATGATGGTAGTATACTAATGCTAAACAAAGGTGATGATATATCTACAGTGTGGAATAACAATCACTATAGAAAAATAAGACGTCAAATGATAGAAGGCGAGCAGGTTGAAGGTTGTGAGCCATGTTACGATTTAGAAAAATTAGGTATTCCTAGTTATAGAGAAAACTATATAAAAGATTGGATGGGCTTCCATAGGAATGCAGAACAAATAAAAGGCATTGTGGATAAAAGTATTGACAATGACTATGTTGTAGAAGAAGCACCACAGTACTTAGACTTTAGGTTAGGCACACTGTGTAACTTGCGTTGCAGAATGTGCCAAAGCCAAAACAGTAGTGCAATTTACAAAGAGCTTAAAGATGAGGAATTATATAATGAAGAAGAAAGAAAGTTCATCGTGGAAACAAGTCACTGGAATGACTTTAGCGATTATACTCAGCCTTGGTTTGATGATCCTGGGTTTTTACGGACAGTGGAAGTATGGTTGCCTAACGTCAACCGCCTTTACTTCACGGGCGGTGAGCCTACCATTATTCAACGGGTGTATTGGATCCTTGACAAGTGCGTCGAACTCGGAATCAACAAAAACATTGACTTAGTTTTTAACAGTAATATGACAAACATACAACCAAGGTTCTTAGATTTAATAGCCAAGTTTAAGAGTGTGTTGATGTGTTTAAGTGTTGATGGCTATGGTGTAACAAATGAATATATTCGTAGCGGTAGTACATGGAGTATAGTAGACAAACATATAAAAGACTATGCAACATCTGCTGTTGTGGGTAATTTATTGTTTAGTCCTGTAGTGCAAATATATAACATATTAAATATTACAGACTTAATCGATTATGCAGAAGAGATTACACAATTTAGTGGGCGTAGAATAGATATTAGTTTTTTATTAAACAACTATCCTAAATGCCTCGACATTCGAAATTTGCCAAAGCATGTTAGAGAAACAGCACAAATGAAACTGCATGATTGGCTTAATACCAGCACATACTTCGACGATGATGAACGCAACAAACAAAGTGTATTAGGTTTAATAAAAGCATTGGATGATGACAATGTAAATGCTGATGCTGAAGAGCAGATGCAAATTTTTAAACAATACACTGATTTGTTAGATAGTAAAAGAAATCAAAGCATGAAAGAAAGTTTACCTTTGTTATGGAACGAATTATATGGATCTTAGTGATAAAAAATATTTAGTTGCAATTGGTTGTAGCCATATGGCAGGTAGTGAGATTGAAGGCCCAGGCTATACTGACAGATCAAAAATAAATTTACTAAAAGCATGGCCAGGCATAATTGCAAAACATTATAATTTAAATTATATAAATCAATCCCAGCCCGGTGGAAGTAACGATTACATATTAAGACAAACAGTCGAATTTGTTGCTAAATGGGTAGAACAAGGACGAGATACCAGTGAACTGTTTATTGTATTAGGGTGGACTACTAATGAACGAATAGAGTTTACTTGGGAGGGCAAACATATACATTGGGCAAACGGTTCTAACCCTAAAGCATTTATGCACGGTCCAACCGGGGAAGGTTGGGACTTTACTAACTGGTATAAAGCATTGCAACTTTATCATACTGATTATGATTTTGGTTTCTATAAAAAAATTATAAACATGATTACAGCAAACTCGTTCTTAAAAATGCACGGAATAAATCATATTCAGGTAAGTAATTGTGCAAGAATTGTAGGCGACGAATTCAAGCATTTTAATTGGACTAGTTTAGAACATTCTTTTCCTAACGATGTGTTCTTTGAAAAATATAATAGTTTTATTCAACGATACGAAGAAACCCATAAAGAACATTTTACAGATTGGATGCATGCTGATTATGAAATACATTCATTGTATGCAAAAGATTTGATACAATTTATTGAGGATAAAATATGAGCAAAGAAAAAGACGATTTAAATGGTTTGGGTCCTGCAGATAAAGTAATTGACATGGGCGACCTTTACGGTAATCCGATTCCAAAAGAAGAAAAAAAAGAAGAGCCAGAAATAACTGATGAAGAACTTTCTTTAACAGATGAAGAGGAGGAACTTCTTAAAAAGAAACTAGAACAAATTAGAAAAGCAGATCCATTTATTTACAGATGAGAATATTAGGAATAAGTAGCATGTTCCATGATGCAAGTGCATGCGTCATTGAGGATGGTGAAATACTATTTGCCGGACATGCAGAAAGATACAGTAAAATTAAAAACGATCCTTTCTTGAACAAAGGACTAATTGCTGATGCCTTAAAGCATGGCAGGCCAGATGTTATTGTACTTCACGAAAGTAGTAAACTTAAAAATAAAAGAAAACTAAAGCAGTTTACTTGGAGTAGCATAAAGTCAGCATTTACCGAACCTACTGCCGAAGAATGGATTGAAAAGTTTTATCCGCAGTTAAAAGGTATTCCTATTACAAATTGTTTACATCATGAAAGTCATGCCGCGGCAGGTATATTGACTGCACCGGACTCATTTGAAGACGCTGTAATTATGACAATAGATGCTATTGGCGAATTCCAAACATCAACAATTTATAGATGGGAGACACACAGGGGTGGCGACACAAGAATGCAACTGTTGCACGAAACTAAGTATCCAAATAGTCTTGGTTTGTTCTACAGTGCAGTAACAGCATTTGTTGGTTTAAAGCCAATGGAGGATGAATATATTTTAATGGGCATGGCGGCTTATGGTAAGCCTATCTATGCTGATAAAATGAATAACGAATTATTTAAACATGCTGACCCGTGGAAAAATTTACACGAGTGTTTACATACAGTTGATATGAGTAAAGGCTTACCTAAAAAATTCATGCCGGGCGAGTTAGATGAACAAACACAATTTGATTTAGCGGCAAGTGCTCAACTAGTATGTGAACAAAGAATTTTAGCATATGCAAAATTAGCAAAAACATATCACAAGACAGACAATGTTGTGTTCATGGGAGGTTGTGCTTTAAATTGTGTTGCTAACAGTTTATTATACAAACGATTTAAAAATATTTGGATAATGCCTAATCCAGGAGATGCTGGTAGTAGTTTAGGTGCGGCGGCATTATATTATTATAATCAAACAAATAAAAAAGTAAATTGGCAAGGTCCATACTTAGGTTATAATATTAAAGGCAAGTGGCCTGAAAAAAGTTTTTTAAAAAGTTTACAGAAGGGAGAAATATTTGGAGTAGCAAATGGCAGAGCAGAGTTTGGACCTAGAGCATTAGGTAATAGAAGTCTATTTGCTGATCCTAGAGGGGACACTATTAAAGATAGAGTAAACGAAATCAAACGCAGACAAAAGTTTAGACCGTTTGCGCCTATTGTATTACAAGAATATGCAAGAGACTGGTTTGAAATGCCAGGCGATAATATAGATGCACCTTACATGCAATTTGTAGCAAAGTGCAAAAAACCAGAAATTATACCTGCAGTTGTACATGGGGATGGTACAAGCAGAGTGCAAACAGTAAACAAAAATCAGCACCCAGAATTATATGCCGCAATGGTTAAGTGGTATAAAAAATCAGGGTGCCCAGTAATACTTAATACCAGTTTAAATATTAAAGGTATGCCTATTGTGAATACTGTTGCAGATGCTGAAGCATTCCAAAAACATTACAACATAAAGGTATACACTAGTGATTAGAAAAACTAAAGTAAGCCAACAAGTTTCAGAATATATCCAAGACTTTATGGATGACAACCCTGTATATTCTAATGCTACACTATTAGAAATGAGCAAGGAACCTTGGTTATATGATTATCATATGTCAAAGGAAGAAGCAATGGTGTGGAAGATGAAAGGTGTATGTCATGTATGTCACATAGATCCTAACCATCATCGAGACGATTGTCCGTGGAGTCATAATCAACTTATGTTTGCAGAACTAGAACGTGTTGATCAAAATCATTTTAAAATAGATATAGAAGTAGGCAAGATACTAGCACAATTAAAAAAATAAAATGTTTGATATTTTTTATTTAGGTAACAATGATTCTATTGCACAAAGATATCCTTTTGCAAAACAGATAAATGATACCACAGAAGTTAAAAGTAAAACAACACATTACTGGCTAATTGATCAGGACACTGTTATAACTGATTATTCAGTATTTGATTTTAAACCAGATGTATTTACAAAAAAATATAACCATGTTTGGAAATGGGATGATTCAAACTATGGCGGTTTATCTTTAAAATATAAAAACGGTGGTGAAGAAACTGTGTTTCAAAATCGTATTGTTTGTAAAAAACAGTTTCAAATTATATACAGTGAGACACCGGGGGACTTTTTTGATAGCAATCAATCTAGCACACATGTTTGGTGTGTTGATCCAGAATATAAATTAAGCGATGATATAAATTGGGCACCGGGGAACTTTGAACCGACTTATATTCACAGTTTTCATTTAAGGGGACAACTGGAACACAAATATCCTGACAGCGAAGGCGGGATAAAATTATTTCCTAAAGACTGGAAATCAGCAAACATAAAGTATCATGGCTTTATAGATGCTAGTGCAGAATATCCTGTTATGTTTGTAAAAAACATAGAGGACTATGCACAACGTAATACATTTAAAGAAGATTATGTTTGGTTAGTAGACAGCGAACAAAAAGTAAACATGAATACGTTTGATTGGGTTCCTAATCCTTTTGAACAAGATATGATACATGTATTCAGGATGCCGTATCAACTTACAGAAAAGTATCCGATGGCTATGGGAGGTATCAGACTTGTACCCAAGGAATGGAAAAGTGCTGAAACAAAAATACATTCAGCATGCCCTATTGAAGACGAAGCATACGATGTGTTCTATGTAGACGAAAACGAATTTGATGCAGACACATTCAAAGACTATGCTCAAAGAAGTAGAACTGATTGGTTCTGGATTGTAGACAGAGACTTTGAGTTTAATGGTAAACTATTATATGTGCCGGCACCACACGAGCAGGAATACATACATGTGTTTAAAATACCAGGGCACCTAGATTACAGATATCCAGATGACTTCACTGATCCATGGGACTTTAGATGTGGTGGAGTTAGGCTTGTACATAAAAACTTTGACTACACAAAACACAAGTATCAAGCAAATGTTGTGCCTGTGCGTTATGATATTTTTTATAGTGATGATTTAAAAGATTATTCTGTTTTTATTAGAAAAACTAGAACAAAAATGTTTTGGGTTATAGACAGCAATCATACACTCAACGATAATATAAGTTATGTTCCCAGCAGAGACGAACAGCAATATCTATTGAATTTTAAGATACAAAATCAATTAGAACACAAGTATCCTCAACAAGAAGGCGGTGTGTATCTTGTACCTAAAACATATAATAAAAATACGTCAGTAAAATATAAAGGAAATCTATTTGTTAAAACAAAAGAATATCCTATACTGTTTGTTGATGACATTACAAACATAAAGGTCGTGACGCAAGACTGCTGGCTGATAGATAAAGAATATCAAATTGATTATGATATTGATTGGAGCCCAGATGATTTTAGAAAGAGGTGTATACACACATTTCACATTCCTAATCAATTGACACACAAGTACCCTGATAAGATGGGTGGTGTACGGTGGGTGCCTGTAGACTGGAACGGCGAGTATGTTATTCACGATGACGTGCCAGTAAAGCCTAAAACATATCCAGTAATACAAGTTAAAGACCCAAATGATTACACACAGGCTAAAGGAGAATGCTGGTTAGTGGATGAAGAGTATCAGATAAACAATGATATTCAATGGGTTCCAAGCACGTTTGAAAAAAACTACATACACACATTTCATGTTCCTGGACAACTGTTACACAAGTATCCAGAAGAAATAGGAGGTGTAAGGTGGGTACCGCTTGATTGGACAAACGCAGAAACCAAAATACACAGCGATTCTCCGTTTGCTCCTGTGGTGTTTGATGTGTACGATAATGAAGACTTTGGTAGAGAACAAACAACCAAGCAATGGTTTTGGGTAGTAGATCCTAATGTTACTGTGCATGATGACTTTGATTTTGATTTTGTTCCGGATATATGGGACGATGGTAAAACACATGTATGGCAAAAACTTAATCCTGTTACAGGAAGACAATATGATTACAGTGGTGTAAGCCTGTGTCCTAAGATACCTAACAGTAAGGGTAGACCAAAGTATATAAGAAAACCTGCATGTACACAAAATTTATATGCGGTGTGCTATTTAACAAACACTAAAAGTATACTAGAACAATTGATATCTATGGACACAAACACAGATAACAACATGTTTTGGGCAGTCGACCCTGATGTAAAAATACCTGATGAGTTCGAGTTTGATTATTATCCTACACAATGGGATCAAAAGAATGTGCATGTGTTCACAGATGATACTGGCAATCACAGAGGTGTAAGACTTTATCCAAAGAATACTTTCATAGACAACACATACAATCTAGATCAAATAACCAACAACAGTTTTGAAAATTTAAAATTGATGAACACTGTGGCATGTGTAGCCAGCGAATGGCCATTAGAAAAACTCAACAATATGACTGTGGAAGAACTAGTACAAACATTAAACAAGCACAAAAACTCTGCGTATGTGTGGATAGTTGACAGTGATGTCAGAGAACACGAAGACATAATCAAAGAAAGTTTTACTCCTAAACTGAATGACAAACAACGAGTACATGTGTGGCAAAGAGAAGATCACAAAGGGGAGATCATAGGACACGGAGGATTGCGTTTGTGGCCTAGCAATTTCTTTGCCACACAGTCTATTACAGATCAACAATTGGTAACCAGCACTGTGCCTAATCAGTTGATCATAGAACAAGTGGGTAGTACACAAAAAACATATCCGGTATATTATCTACATAACAATGATGTAGAAACACAATTAGCACAATTTGACAGTGCGTGTGACACAGGTATGTTTTGGTGTGTAGATCCTTATATAACTGTGGCGGAAGATTTTAAATTTGATTATGTGCCTAACAAATGGGAAGAACATGTGGTACATGTTTTTACTGATGCATCGGGGGAACACAGAGGTGTTAGATTATATCCCAAAGGCACATTTTCAAATTCTGTGGATATTAAAACCATTGTGGACAACAGTTTTGAACACATTAAATTTGTTGACACAGTTGCAACACAATCCACCACATGGCCATTACATGTGTTTGACAACAACACACCATTGAAGACTCAACTGTTGAGTTTTGGACAAACACCGTTTTACACACTGGACACTGATGTAGAATTAGTTGATGATGTACAATTAAACTATGTACCTAAATTAGATGCTGTGAATAAAACTCACAGTTGGCAAAAAATAAATCCTCACACCAACAAAGTGTATGCATATGGAGGTCTTAGATTGTGGACACACATAGATCCTGACATCACATCAGACGACATAGAACTGAATAGATTTAGAAAACAACAGTATGTAAAACAACCGGCTACTGCAATGATACCATATGACATAGTGTTGATCACATACAAACAACCTGATGTAGATAGATTGCTGGACAGATTACCACCAGGAACCAAACTGGTCAGTGATGTAGATGGTATTTTTAATGCACACCAAAAAGCCAGTGAGTTGGTAAACACAAAAATGTTTTGGGTAGTTGATGGTGATGCTGAAGTTGTTGACGACTTTGTGTTTGATTACATACCAGATGTATATGATCAAACTGTGACTCATGTGTGGAACAGTGTGAATCCAGTTACAGGAGACACATACGGATACGGTGGTGTTAAACTGTTTAACACACAAACAGTACGTGATGCTACCAGTTGGGGCATAGACTTTACCACAGGACTCAGCAGTAGATTCAAAGTGATGGGAGATGTAGCCTGTGTAACACGTTTTAACACAGATGCATACAGCACATGGCGTAGTGCATTCAGAGAGTGTGTTAAACTGTCAATCTCAAACGACCCGGATGCACAACAGAGATTGAGTGCGTGGCTAAACCCTGTGAGCGATGCACACTTTGCACAACAAGCAAAACTGGGTGCAGAGCAAGGCGTAGCACATGCAAAAGCCAACAGCAACAACAGTGAACAATTAAACAGAATAAATGATTATGAATGGTTACAAACACAATGGAAAGAATTGAATTAAACAGTTGGGCAGAGGTCACTGACTATGTGGACAACGGAATGCTACAGGTACCCAATTGGATGTTTGAGCATGTGGTACAGCACACCAGTTACTATCCTGCACATGCATTCAGCAAAGGACAGTTGGCATCAAAGAGTTGGTTGCTGTTTGAACTGTATCACATTTACCCGAAGCCACCTAAGCCTACGATGGCTGTACTGGGTAGTTGGATTGGCAGTTTAAATCCATTTTTACAAAAACACTTTAACCCCAGCAGAGTTTACGGAATAGACTTAGATGCTGAAGCAATAGAGAAGAGCGAAAAACTTAATCAACAATATGTACAAGATGGGTGGAAATACAAAGGAGTTGTTGCCGATGTTGGTATGTTAGATTGCGGCAACATGCAATTCGAAACTGGAGGGGAACTCATAACAGTTAAACCGGATTGGATTATCAACACCTCATGCGAACACATGAGCACAGGTTGGTTCGACACTGTGGACCCGGATCAACTTATAATTATGCAAACCAACAACTCTGAGAACTTTGACGGGCACATAAATCCGTGTTATACCATCGACGAGATGCAGGCCAAGTACCCTCTTAGCCACACACATTTTATTGGTGAAATGATTACACCTGCATACACCAGATACATGCAAATAGGTTACAAGTGAGCACAACCAGAGAAGAAAAATTAAGTGCATTTCGTGAAGCAGTATCAGATACTGTGTTAGCCACTGCAATGAATTTCCCACTTAACATACTGATGGTGTGGATAGCATTTCAATTAGAATTAAGTGTGTTACAAACATCAGTGTTCTTTACTGCGGTATTCAGTACAGTGGCCATAATGCGTAAAACTTGGGTTAGACTGTATTTCCACAAACGATCACGACGCAAGGTTCAGCACTGAACGAAGTTGCCACCAACGTGGTATGATGTGATCCATGTTTCTCATATACTGCATGATGTTGGCTCTTCCCACAATCTCAGAACTCTCTATGCTGACAAAATGTGCAGTTTTACCCTCAGGCACCACAGCACTGTGTACCTCTTGACTGTGAATAAACACACCTGATTCGGGAGGCACTATCACAGTAGCACCATGTTGCGTAACAGAAAATTCAGTATCACCACAGTTGTACACACAATGAAACAGGCGATCGTCATAATCTATGTGTGCAGGAATACGTCCTTGAATCTCAGCAAAACCCACACTGTAGCGATCATGTTCTAGATGTAGCACAGGATTACTCAGTATACTGGCACAATCTTGTATGCTCCAACTGCGAAATGTACCACCATATACCCACTCTCCACCCACAGCATGTGGCTCTCCCAATTGAACACAGTGTGTACACCATTGACGTATAGGGTTCATAATACAGTATTTAGCAAGCAGGCGGCGGACCTTTTACAGGTGCTGAGCGAAGCGAAGCGCCTCCGCGGCGCGACGCACATCAGTTCTACTGTGAATTTATACACTGAGATAACACTGTTTGAGGTATATCACCTTGTGTATGTGAGGGTCTACACTGTGAGTAAACGATTCTGGTGTGATTGTACACCCTGAATCCACACATAAACCACAACCTTCAAATACACTGCTATCCAATGTGTATGATTCATAATTGCCATGGTGTATGGGATTGTGATAACGTGAGCTGTGTTGTACAGCAAACCAGATGTGTTCAATGTTCATAACAGTGTATACTTAGCATAAAACACCTGCTTAGACTGCGTATAAGCGTGTGTGTGCAACGATCAGGTGTTAGGCGGATAGTTACACTGTACAGTGAGAATCGTACACACAGGGTACAATTTTAACAGTTTTGTGTACAGTGAAGGCTTTACAGCCTAAAACTTCGTGGATAACACCACTTCGTTTTGGCATTTATGAGGCGGAGAATTTGCACAGTTTTTGCATAGTGTATTGTATAGTCGGCAGTGTGTAGGGTTTTCCAACACTGAGCATGTTATGTTGCGTTGGAACTGTGTGGAGAACCCTGCCGGCTATTGTGCTGTATAAAACTGTGTGCGTAAAAAAATTTTTTTTTTGGGTACCTCCGGCGTATATAGTGTAGAAAATTTTGCTGTAAAAACCGATGCCCAAATTTCAGATTTTGCAACCTTTCTCATATATAGTGGGTACCCCCACCGAATTCTGGAAAATTCTTTTTATTCAGAATCTTCTTGAATCATGTTGTGCCACAACTGTTCAATGGTGTCTAACACAGTCAACAAGTGTGTCATACCATCTAGATCAATAACACCATCAGCATGGGTGCGAATCACACACATACGCAACACATCTGCTGTGCTGTGTGACTCTACATCAGTATTATTCTGCTTGTGGGGGAACGGAATCACATTGTGTGCCATATCAACTCTCTGTATTATAAGTATGTGTATGTATTTGTGTATATGTAATGCAGTTAAGAGCTCAGAACCAGAACGATATCATCTAATAGGTACTGGGTGTGGTCGGTGTGTTAAACAAGACGAAACGTCAACAACACCACACACAGTGTTATCCACAACACTGCCAG
>Ga0136656_1000510_pt1 | contig 13598 bp, 3 predicted proteins | sample CPBDNA_9_FD_94862 | JGI IMG/M metagenome (GOLD analysis project Ga0136656, IMG submission 94862) | Freshwater to marine salinity gradient microbial communities from Chesapeake Bay, USA - CPBay_Sum_15_0.8_DNA (version 2) | ecosystem: Environmental > Aquatic > Marine > Coastal | place: USA...
ATTTGATCTAGTATCCTCCAATTGAAAGGAAGTATCGAAATCGAATCCTTGTTCAATTACAATATTGGATACATAAACTGCCATTATTAGAACTAAAAAGTATTCCTTTAGATATTTATATTTACAGCAAACCAATAAAATTATTTCTTATTTATTATTTCTCTAAGTAAAGATTTTATTTCTTCAATATCCTGTTTCATTTTATCCAATTCTTGTTTTTGCATATCTTTATAGTTTAAAGAGTTGACATATCGATTGTATGAAGTGGTGTCACAGTTAATTATGGCACCACTTTTTTCATCTCTATAAAGATTTTTATGTCCTTCTACCCTTATCATCTCAATGCAATGGTTCTAAGGTCTTTAATCCTTGGAGCATGTGCTTGATCAGTACCAGACATTACAATTTTGATTGTATATCCAGTAAATAAATCTAAGTTGTCTGCGGTAAATTCATACTCTAAATACTGATTTTCCAAACTTGCTGGAATAAAAGTATCAGGTTTTCCACTGTTTTTGGAATCATCGACTGGTGTAATAGTTCCATCAGCATTAATTGTTACATTATCATATCCTGGGAATAATTCAAATTCCTGAGTTACTTCACTAGAATCTGCTCTGATTAAACTATAAAGAACTCTGAAGTCTGCAGATTCATGCCTATAAGCAGCAAGAATTACTTTTAATGAAGTTGCTGCTTGAGAAAGATTCACTGTATTTGATACATATACTGCTGCATGTGGATCAAAGAGTATAGAATTAACTCTATTATCTGCAGAATAATCTGAAATTGGACTATTTAATCTGTTAAGTTTAAATTCTGTTATAGCAGTATCTGTGTAAATCATTGGAGACAGATTACTATCTGTCGTAGATAAAACTATTCCTGTAGTGAATGATTTATTTCTTGGTAAAGAAGTTAGTTTTGTAGTTTCATTTATACTTGAGGCAACCATTCTTACAGAATTTAATTTATTAACTTCATTCAACTCTACAGACTCAAATCCACTATCTATAAATGGTGTTTCACTTCCGTTAACACTCCTACCACTAATAGTTCTTATCGATGCTTCTACTGATGTTGAAGAACTTGGGGTCAATATATCATAATTTGGAACAATCTCATTAAATTGAATATTTTCAGTTGCCTTGCAGAAATTACCACCAACTGAAGATTGTGTTGTAAATGATAGTTCTGGGCGGTTATTATTATTGGTAGATCTATCTACCCCATTAGAACTCATGTCAATAGCAATACGATATTCATCTATACCATTTCCTAAAGAAGAAACATCATGTGTTATTCCATTGATTCTTCTAAGAGATACACCATTTAACTCATATTTTGTAACTGTATCTCCAACTTCATGAGGTTGTGCTTTACCTTCTACTGCTCTGGAATTTATGGTTAAAGTGCCATTTCCAACATTACTATAAGCAATTATTTCACCACCAATTTTAACATATCCAAGATAAGTTGGAGATACTGTTTGCCCTTCAAATGTTGTAAAGGTTGATGTACTTGCTACACTAATTGATGTTGTTTCATTAATAGAAAGTGTAGAACTTAGTACAGTTGATGATACACTTGGTTCAATATCTGTAAGAATAACCTTATCTGTTCCAGAATACATTCCATGATCAAAATGACTTACACTAATATATTTTCCAGAATTTAAATCTTCGCCTCCGTTAGAAGATAATATTTCTATAGTTGGGAGAGATATAGTAGATCCAGAATCATTATAATAAGTTAATCCAGCACCAGTAGTTACGAATGAATCGGATGTCCCCTGAACGCCAGAAACATATAATGTATCTAAATCGACAACCGAAGATATTGTGAATGTAGCATCTCTTCCTATACTACTAGTAACACCAACAACATCCCCAACCTGATATCCATTTCCGGCACTTGATATAGAATTAAAACTTAAAGAACCTCCAGATCCAGTTACATTCAATACAAGACCAGATCCGTTTCCAGTTACTGATGTTGTTTGAAGATCATAAGTTCCTGTTCCATAATTTATGCCGCCAGAAGTATTACTAATGTTATCGGCAGGACCACCAGTTCCTACAATATATGCATAAGTAAAAGTATTATTTCCAGCAATCTTTCTACCAGTTGTTAATATACCAATTGCTCCCGAATCGGATGTTGTAGTTATTCCTAATGTTAATGTTTTCGGTAAAGTTGTAATTGGATTGTTGTTTAGAATTTCAACATATCCATTACTTTCATCCAATGTTGGATTATAGAAGAATGCTGTACCTGTTGATGATGTAAAGTTTGCCTTATAAAGTTTAAACTTCATATCTTGAAGTTGATTGGCAGTCCAAATAGATCCATTCTGAGACTTAAAGAGACTTCCAAGAGCAAATTGTTTGGAATAGATTACCGATTCTGAGTTAGGTAAAGATTGTGTATTTACAGTTTCTTCGCCCATCTGTGCTATCCACATTTCATATTCATTACTAGTTTCGGCAACTGCAACAATTGCATATTCTTGCCCAGGGGCAAGATATATTGGATAATCAAAGGTTACTCTTGTAGGTGTTTCTCCATTTGTTGAAATATTTACTTCAGATGGCGTTAAAGTAACGGGATTTCCAATTACAGTTCTTGTTGGAGTACCCAGTTCAACCGTCCTGATTTCAATTCTTACTGGATCATTTCCAGAAGGTTTATTGGCGAAGAAAAGATCTGCGGCAGTTAAAAATGCACCATTTGCATCATCGTTCTGTCCATTAGCAGTAGGTGCTTCAATATTTCCACCAACACTGAATGATTGTGCTAATGGATCATAGAAAGTAGTTACTACTCTTGTCGTTTGTTTCTGGCGAACTTCAAATCTTCCTTCAGATTTATATGTAGTTTCTGCGGAAGATATTAATTTGCTTCCAGGAAGAGGAGTTTTATTTGTAGAACTGCTAGTCAATCTGTAAGTTTTTGTTCCAGTAGTAATTCTAACTGTTGGTGCTGGAGTTGTATGTGGATTCTGCAAGAAGAAAGAACCAATAATATCACCACTAGAATCTGAAATAAGACGAAGATCTTTAACGTAGGCTACAGCACCACTATTCTGACCAACTAATTTCACACCAACTTTTACATATCCATAATACTTTCCTTGTGCTTCCTCAGAAAGTGCAAAAGTGTCTACATTTAATAATTTTGATGATTGATTGTATGACTGAGATAGTGTTTCTGTACTAAAATATGGATTTGTGGTAAATGTTTTTGATGGAGAATCAAAAGGACCATCCTTATGGTTTCCAGAACACAATCTGAATGATATAACTTCATTTCCACCATCATATCCAATCACAGTTTCTCCAACTTCAAATGTTCCTATTGATCCATAATTTGTCAATGATGAACTATTAGAAATTTCTAATAATTTTGGAATATAATCTACACTACCATTACCATCAAAGAATTGATAGAATTTTGTAAGTGGTTTTAAGTTAGCAGCATAGAAGTGTGTGTTTCTGGATCTCATGTATTGTTCGTTTCCAGAAGAAATAAGAACATCTCTGGAAGATACACTTGTTCTCGTTTGTCCCCGAAGATTTACGTTAGCAACACGTCTTGTTCTAGTTGTAACCGAATTTTCGAGTCTAATAGTTCTTACCCAAGTATCACTAGATGGTGATAATTTAATATTTCCATTGTATGAAACTACATTGAATGGATTTACATTTTCCACTCTTGTTGCCAGTGGTTGTTCAATCCAACCAATGCTTTCATACTTTAAAGTTATAGTATTTCCAGTTTTTTGAACGTTAGAATCTAAAAGATTGAAATTGGAAGATAAATCCAAATTTTCATCGGTAATTTCGGATGCTGGAGAAATTGCACCCTTTAAAGTATTAGTACTAATAATTGTAGTCAGTTCTTGCGAATTTGGATCTATCTCAATAGAAGATATATCTACATTAATCAAAGAATTATTTTTAAAATCATCAACAAAAAATCCAGTTTTAAATCTATTATTTCCTTGAGCGTCTTGTACTTGAAGAGTTTGTGTATTTAACTCCAACAATGAAAGAGATGTTACTCTTTCTAGATTTTCAATTCTATCTTCAAGTTTACCAATATCCCTCATCGTATATCTTCTGTTATCTACAAGAGATATAGTAGCATCATTTGGATCATAAAGATATGCTGGAAGTGTAATTGTACCGACCTCCATAAGTCCATCTGGATTCGAATTGACTGGAGGTTTTGGATTTATTTCTGAAGTTCCTTTCTTCACAATAAAGTTTCCAAAAATATCCAAATATACCTTATCAATTCTTGGTAGGTAATAAGTATATCCAATTAAAGAACTTTCATTTGGTTTTAAAACAAATTTGGGTAAAGTTCCAAAATCTCTTGAATCAAAATCAAATGGAGACTTATCTGTGGCAGTAAACTGCGATACTCTTGGTCTAAAATCCAAGGTGTCAGACGATCTTATTTGTCTTGGACCAATATTTGGAATATCTTCTAAAAATCTTTCTTTATCATAACTTAGGACCGTGTAAACGTCTCCATCATCGGAAGATGGTATTGTGTAGTGGTCAAATATTACTTTTAGTTTCTTTGATGGTATTGGGGTATTCAGATTTCTAATAATTTTCGAATAATCATAATATTGGTCTTTTTGACCTTTATCTAAGATATAAGAAGAAGTAATATCCTTATAAGATCCTTTTATAATTAATTGTAAAGGATAAGAACCATTAGATTCTTCTAAAGTTACCGTTTCCCCAGCAACAAATCTATCTTTATTCAAATATACTACCGATAATTTAAACCCTGATTTAGAAATCACTCTCGCTATGGCATTGCTTGAGAGACTCTTAATATTTTCTCCTATAATGGCATTACTTACCGCAGAACTATCAAAGAATTGAATTTGATCTAAAATTGGAGAATCTTTGTCAAGAGACTCATACACCGCAATAACTTTTACTACATCTGGCCAATTCAAAGAAATTTCTTCATCTTGAACTCTCAGTCCATAATTTTTATTGTAAGTTAATCCATCATCAATAGATGAATTTTCATTACTTCCAGATTGAGGATACTTTGAATATACGATATCAAGAACGGAACTTTTGGTATATTCCTTTATCTTATTCTGAATACCAGATTTTTTAAGTGTTACATTAACTACAGCATTACTCCCATTTGTCAATCCATTAATGGTTACTTGACTTCCATCGTTGTTTATAGTAAATGAATCAGAAGTTACTGTCCCAATTCCACCGCCACTGTAATGGACAGAATATCTTTCCTCGTCAAAAGACTCAAATACAATTCCAGATATAAAAGAACTGGTATCAATTGTTAATTGTCCGCCCGATATAGTTTGATTTTCAATCTGATCTGAGATTTTTAATGTAGAACTAGAAAGATTTACTGATTCTATATTGGACTCTGCAAGTTGTGCATAAAGATAGCTTTTTTCTTGATTTTTTAAAGTGGGATAACCCAATTTTACACTGTTAAAAGTTCCAACCCCAACAGAACCATTTCTGACGCCAGATACTGTGGTTGTTGTAGTTAAAGTTAAACTAGTAGTGTTGTTTGCTGTTACTCTATTAAAAGTTTCATCACCAGTTCCAGTTTGATATCTAATAACATCTCCTTCTTTAATTCCACCAAATGTTTTTCCAGAACTTGTTAATGTGTTTCCAGAAATTGATATATTAGAAATTCCATTTGGCAAATTAAAAGAATCTAATACTGAATCAGCAACAAAATCTGCCCCAAATCCAGAAACAGCAGTTGTTTGTTTTGTTGATTTAATATCTTTAGTTCCATACACAACAATTGAGTCAATTGTTGCAGAAACATCGATGCCATTGATAATTAATTGTTCACCAGCAGAAAATGTACCTGAAGTCTCTCTTAAAGAAATCGTGCTTCCAGTACCAGAATCTACTGCGTATCCACTAGCACCACTACTCTTTCCCTTAATATAAGTTGAAGTTATAAGACCTAATGGTGCTACAGGAGTATTTAAAGTGAGTTTTGTATGTGTTTGAATATCATACAAGTACAAATCCCAATTGGTTGCTGCTCCCTCATAAGCAGCATCGGTCAAATTAAAAGTATATACTCTAGCATTTCCAATTTTATTTCCTGTACCACCAAATTGATCATAAAGATCTATTTTTTCTTTTTGTTTAGGTGAACCAGAAACATTATTAACTCTTAAGAGATTTCCCATCTCAAAAGATACATTTGCATTAGAAATTTGTAAAGTATCTCTCGGTTTTTCTACATCTATAATAGAATTAGAAACAGTTTCTACATTATATCCACCGACATAAGCTTCTCCAGGAGAAACTTTAACGCACATTAAATCATCTGATGGAGTATTTAATTGGTCTGTGGATTGAGTTTCAAAAAATAGACCATCATTACCTAACTTATCATTTAAAGAATTATGCACACTTACCTTAAAGTTATCTAATGCATAATGTCCAGATTCTTCGTAGGTTCTTTCCGCAATATAATCACCAAGTCTGGAAAGTTCTGTTTTAGACTCTATTTTCTTTATTTTTCCATCTTGTACTCTAAGTAATTCAATAAAATTGGTATCATTAGTATCTGTAATTAATTTTTTTGTAAGAGTTAAGTTGATTTGCAGTCTATCAGCACCTGGTGCTGCATAGTTTGTAAATCCTTTAGCATTATCATACAGAGATTCATCATCTTTTGCATTTACTAAAAGTTCTTGTATTGATAATCCTACTCTATATGAAGGTGTATTTGTGTAATCATCGAGTATGATAGTTTGTTTTGATACAGCAGCAAAATGTCCTCTTACAAAATAAACCCCATCACCAATAGATGCTGCAGACCCAATCGAAGTCGCATCCAAATTAATTAGAGATGCAAAAGGAGTTCCTGCATTAATAGTAGTATTCCCATATATTATATTTTCATCGCAATATAAAGATTCTCCATCTTCAAACTGCTCAAAGTCAAAATTACTATTAGAATTTTTATATTTTACATAAATTGTTATGTATTCAATATTAGAGTTATTGGGTAAAGAGACATATTGTACCGTTGCCGTACTTCCAGATAGTTGCCCAGTTATAGTTTTTCCTATAAACTTATCAATATATAAGGATACGTTAATACCAAGTTGTTGAGTATTTAATTTTACAGCATAAAATTGTCCATCATATACAATATTTCCTGGAATTACTACAGACCCTTCTTTAAAGGTATAACTACCAAAAGATTCAATTTGATTTTGCAGTATTGATTGTAAGGTTGTCAGTTCTCTTGCTTGAACTGGATATCCTGGCTTAAATAAGACCCTATAAAAATTCTTATCAGAATCAAAATCATCAAAATATGGATTGATATTTAAATCTGTTTTTTGTGCCATGTTTTTTAGAATTCCAGAATGATTTTAACGTCTTCTTTTTGCCTAAGATTTCTCTCAACTTCGGGTCTATTATCGATGTAAATAATTGTCCCTGTCTTCTTATTTATCTCTGGTGTAGCAAGTCCCTTGATGAAATTAACACCCAAATTCACTCCATTTAAAGTTGTCCCATTAAAGGAAGAATCTATACTTGTATTACCAATGCCAGATATACTAATATTTTGGGGAACACTATCTACTTCAGAAACAAATTCTATTACATTAGAAGTTGTTCCAATCCCAACATCAACATTTGTCCCGTCTCTTTGATTTAAAGAATTTGGAAAATAAAGTGATCTATCTCTAAAATATTTTAGAATTTTTGTATCTTTATCCCAAGAAGCTACATAACCTTTTGCTTGATATTCAGTTTCATCAATTGTTCTAACCTGAGAAACCACATCACCAATACTTGGAGTTCCTGTAAAATCTCCACTTAACTTTATAGAATAAAGTGAAGAATATGATGATCCCGTAAAAGTGTTTCCAATTCCACTAGAAGTGTATTGTGATACATTTTTTACAATTCCAACTTGTGAAAATTTTGTATCAACTGGAAAATCTTTTGTAGAATCATCAAACCTAGCATAAACTAAAACTCTGTCGGCACCCAATTCTGTGTAAATATCATATCCATGTCCCCTTGATGGAGGAATAATTGGAATTAAAGTTGCTGGATCAGATATAGAACCCAATCTTTCAAGATCAACAATTCCCCAAGTATATCCACTGCCACCAGTCAGTACTTCCGCTTTAGTTATAATACCTCCTGTTGTTGTTATTCTAACTGTACCTCCACTACCATCACCTAAAATATCATATGTCCCATCCGTATATCCGCTACCGCCATTTTCAATATAAACAACTTTAATTTGGTCGATATCATTACCAGATTCTCTCACATCAACAATTTGAGAGTCTTCTGTAGTTGTCAACCAATTGTTAGGAAGAACAATATATTCTGTAGAATCAAACTTGATTACATCATTTGGAGATATGGAAAACAAGTATTTCCAAATATATCCATCGTCGTATTTAACTGGTTGTAAATCTGTTGATGTTGGTTCATATAAGGAAGAATTTCCTTCTGGTTTGGTTCCGGAAGAACCATTACTCAAACAAATATAAACTCTAAAATCTTTATTGATTACATAATAATCTGAATTATATAATGTAGTTGTTCCAGAATTTGGAGTTGTATTCAAGGCACTATAATCGTGTCTATACATATCATAGTTTGTGTCGGAAGTCCACTGGACTTTTCTTACCACTCTTCTAATGTTTTCACTAGTAATTCTCTTACCAAATAATGCAGTATCTCTATAATGATTGAGATACTGCGTATTGTCCGTAGGAGCTGGAGGCGACTCATCCCAACCAGAATCCCTACCAAATCCCGTAGCACTTGAATTTGACAATCCTAAAAAGACATAATATGAATTATTATCATCTAATACAGAATTTACAAAATTATCAGCATTCAATATTCTAAATTGATCTGTTACTACAGCAGCCATATTAATATAGTTTTTTAGATATTTATAATACTTTAGGGGGGAGTTGGATTTCTCTTACGAAGAGCACCTGTTTCTCTTATACCAACATTTCTTCTTTGAATTATTGGGTATGTAGAAAGACCAGAAACAATATTTCCTGTTACACCTATAGAAATTGGATTAGAAGATCTTTGTAATCCAGAGGTATTTGACAGTCTTCCCCAAGAGAAGTGTCCAACAGGAGTGTGTATAGATCCTTGAGTTGCAATTCCAACCAAATTGGAATTAGAATGTACTCTACAAGTTATGATACCTGTGCTTTCATTCAACTGATCAACAACATAAATGTTGTCAAGATAATTAGTTCCAATCCCAATAGTTTCCGCATCAGATGAATTTATCGAAGTAACTCCATTTCCAACAACAGTGTCAAAAATATAGATTGGATATCCTACTTGCAGTTGAGTTCCAATTAAAGATTCTAAAGTAAACTCTATAGCTAAATTTGGAATTGTTGTTGATGCAATTCCAACAATAGATCCAGATTCTCCCTGAATAGTTGTGAAATTCTTTACAAGTTCGATTGAATCATTGCCAGTCATTGTAGATATTGAAGATGTCGATATCCCACCAACGATTAATCCATCAAAAGAACTAAAATCAGGATCTTCATATCTAAACAATTCAACACCATCGACAAATATTTCAGTATCAGTTGTGGATACACCACTAATTATATTTGCTACTGGGAATACCAATGTTTCAATAGAATCTCTTGCTTTAGAAACTATTTCACCATTTATATTTTTATCAACTTTTTGCTTTATCAAACTTAGTGGTCTATAATTTTCACTAATACCGGGACCAGAATACAAGTTTGTTTCAAACTTATCAGAGAATGATAAATCTGTAACAGTTCTCTTATCCTGAGATAAAATATTTGGATATTCATTGGATTTGAGTATCTGAACCACATCTCCTACCTTTATAGTTTCATTGATATTGGTTACTTTTGTAACATCAACACCAGTTCCTTCATAAAAATAAATCGAAATATTATCATCTGGTTTTGGGGCAGTTGTGAATGTGAACGAAGTTCCACCACCGAAATTATAAGAGAACCCTGGTTTCTGAAGAATACCATTAATGAATATCAATAAGCAGTTTTCAAGTTTAATTCTTGATCCTTTTTTAGTCTCAAAACTGAGAAGATCTCCATTGTAAAATAGGGGGAAAGTTGTTCTAGATCCATTTTGATAGTTTTTAATGGAATCGATAAAATCTAAATCTCCAAATTCCCAAGAAGCAAATTTATCTCGATATGTTTCCAATACGAGCAATTCAAAATCATGAATTGGAGATGATAATCTATAATCTGTAACTAAACCAACAGGTTTAAATACATCTCCTCTTTGGAAAGAATATCCTTTCTTAGTTATCTCAAAATCAGTTACTCCATAATAGGTTGAACCAATTCCAGTCGCACCTACAGGTCCAACATTTAAACTAATAGATAATCCAATTCCAGTCTGTGTTGTCAGTCCAATACCAAGTCTAGAAACACCTATTACTGAAAGATTTTCATAAGAGGGTGATGACACAAATATTTGTGGATTAGTATAACCTGTTCCACCAGCACCAATGTTAAAGGAAAGTGAACCTCCAGCACCAACAACTGCAGTAATACTTGCAGGATCTCCACCATGATTGGAATCATAAACAGTAACTCCAATTGAAGTAAGACCATTATATCCAGAACCATAAGTTCCACCTACTAATCCCGTTGTAATTCCAGCAATGGAACCTCCAGCACCAACTACAGCGGTAACAGATGCCCCGACAAGAGGAGCAAAACCAAGTCCAGGTGTAGAACCATACGAAACAATAATTCCACCCCTTGGAGTTTCATTTTGATTTATGTCATAATCGGAAAAAACATATTCTAAAGGATCTGTATCTGGTTTTGTTATACCAGAAAAAACTAATGTTGTTATTCCAGCAATAGTATCTTCTAAAATATCAAAATTACCATTTGGATTATTATCAGTTGATGGTTGTTGGAAAATACCATTTATCAGAACAATTCCGCTTCCACCGATAGTTCCAATACCTGTGGTATCAGCACCACCAACTTTCATTGTAAATGTTCTTCCAATTCCATTAAACTGGTCGGACAAATCATCATATATTTTATTTGTCGTATAAGTAGATCTTAAAAATACTCTTCCATTAAAATCTGAAGTTTCGTAATCTATGTTGTAAATTGTTCTTTCAATTTGGGGATTTCCTCTTGGTGGATCTACAAAGTGTAGTTCATTTTCTACAATATTATATGAACCTCTATAAATGTCTACCACTGTAGATGAGGTGTGAGAAGTTGCACTAGTTCCAACAAATCCTCTCTTGGTACTAATTAAATTGAATGATCCATTGTTTGTAATTGGACCAGAGGTTGACGTTCCTAATCCAACATTAGTAACTTTAAAGTATTCATCATCTATCTTCAAAATGTCTGAAGGAATTATTGATGATATTCCACTTAAAACAAATAATTCATCCGTATCAGAAATATTTTGAGATAAAGTATGTGATACATTCGTAAGAGTTAATGGACTTTGAACAAGATCGTCAAGGGTAATAATTGCTTTTTCATTCTTCTTTTTCATTTCAAATTGGTGTGCATTTCCACCACCAAGATTTGTAAATGTTACTGCTGTCCCAGAAATACTTGTAGATATCTGGAATTTATCATAATCAAGATTATTAACAATAGCAAAAACCGTAGAAGGTAATGTTCCGCTAGTAACACCATCAGTGTATACCATAGAAGTTCCTGCAATTCCAGCAACTGTTGATTTTGGAGTATAAATTAATTCTTCTCCATTTTTGAAGAAGTGGTTTTGTATATTAAACTCACCTGTTGATGGATTAAGAATATTTTCATCTGTTGGGTTAAATGTTTTGGCAAAAATGGGAACTCCATCTGATGTTAAATTAAAGTTAGATCTATTAATTCTACTTCCATTTATTGAATTATAGAATTGTATGTCTATAGATTCTTCAATATTTCCATATTCCAATAATGGTGGATCATTGTCCCTATCCAAAATGGTATAAAAACACTGACTAAACGCTGAAAGAGTGATAGTTTCTGATGAATATTCTGCATCTGGATAGAAGTTTAATTCTAAATCTGATCCACTATTATCTCCACCAAAAGTTCCTATTCCAGAAGCACTATCAAAGGTTCCAATACCACTTACACTAAGAAGAGGTGATTGCTGAACATAAACGTCAGTTCCATCTTGTATAAGCATTATTTGGTGAATAGATTTGGTAGATCCAATGCTAACTTCTACTAAAGATTTGAATGAATTGAAAAGACCTTTGTCTATTGATACAATGTTCGTATTTCCTGTTCCAACCGTGAAATCGGAACGATACAAAATAGATCTCTCATAACCAACTGGTTGACTATCTGTTTTAAATCTATAAAAACCAGTTCCTAAAGTTGTGGTTCCGAATCCAACAATCTTTGCTCTAAAAGTATTGTTATTAGAGGAAGTATTCGTATAATTTAATGATAAAATTCCTCCGGAAGATATGTTCGCACCAAAAGATCCTATGAAATTGTTAGATATTTCGGACGTTTCAGATTCTGTATCAAAATAATATTCCGATAAGTATGTATTAGAACCATCGGAAGTTACATATAATTCAACAAAGTTCATTTGGTTTGTTGAATTATCAATTACTTGAACATTGGCATACAAAGAGTTTGAATTTGAATCTAGGTTTACAACAGTAGACGTTTCTCCAGAAGTAATAATGCCAGCAGAACTTACTAAATCTACAAAACCTACTGCAGTTGTTCCAAATCCTACTGCGGAAGATCTAAAAGTATTTCTTACAAGTTTTAGATCATAGTCAATATCATATGGGTTTTCTGGAACAAATCTTAAATATCTATTATTAAATTCATCTTCTATAATGATAAATTCGCCATAATTTTCTCCTAAAATATGGACTTCGGATGACCCAACATTAGAAATGTTACCTTTTTCAACTAAGTAATAATCATCATTGTCATTTAATAAAACAATCTCCGTAAATTGAATTTGACTACCATCAAGATTTGTTATTCTAACTAGAAGATTTTCATATGAAATTGAGGGATCTAACAATAAAACATTTAAAAATTCGCTAGGTTCATCTTCAAAGTTAGAAAATTTATTACTAATATCATCTATTGCAAGAACACGGTTTCCAATATTATCAATATAATCCGTAAGTCTTACAGTTTCTAACTTAATATACCTAGAATTTCCAGTTGTAGGATCAATATCAATATCCTTTACATTATCGAAATTGTAAATTGTATCTACTCTAAGATCATCTATATAATCAATTATAACATTTGATTGGTCAATTCCTAAAAGATCGGAAGCATTGGTTTCTTGCTCTATTTGAGTATCAGCAAAATCTTTTAGTCCACTAGTATGCAATAGTGGTTTTATATTTTTTTCTACTTCTTTATATTCTTTGGTGCTCTTTACAGAGTATGAAAGATTTTGATAGTAATCATTATTTGATGTAACCTGATTGTCCAGACTTAATTTTCCAATCTCATCTATCCATCCAACATTCTTTGGAATTGAATA
>Ga0136656_1000511_pt1 | contig 13572 bp, 11 predicted proteins | sample CPBDNA_9_FD_94862 | JGI IMG/M metagenome (GOLD analysis project Ga0136656, IMG submission 94862) | Freshwater to marine salinity gradient microbial communities from Chesapeake Bay, USA - CPBay_Sum_15_0.8_DNA (version 2) | ecosystem: Environmental > Aquatic > Marine > Coastal | place: USA...
CGAGAAGTTCGCGAAGTTCCTCTGACCCGAGCAGGTCGTTGAGCAGATCACGGTCGAGCGCGAGCGCAGCGGCGCGCCGTTCGGCCAGCGGAGCATCACCCTCGTACATGTAGGCGGCAATCCAGTTGAAGAGCAGGCTCTGGGCAAACGGCGATGCTTTTTGCGTATCGACACTCACCAACCGAATGGCTCGTGATCGCAACTGGGAGAGCACGTCTCGTAGTGCCGGCACGTCGAACACGTCCTGCAGGCACTCTCGGCTTGTTTCCAACAGGATCGGAAACGTCGGATACTTGGCGGCGATGGCCAACAAGTCGGCGGCTCGTTGGCGTTGCTGCCACAAAGGAGTTCGCTGGTCGGGTCGTCGCCGTGGCAACAGCAAGGCACGTGCGGCACACTCGCGGAATCGTGCGGCAAAGAGCGCCGTCTGGGGCACCGCAGCAACCAGCGCATCGGTGATGTCGTCAGGATCGATCAGCAGTTCCTCGACGGGTATGCGGTCCACCGCCTCGGGGAGACGCAGCACGATGCCGTCGTCGCCCCACATCGTTTCGATGGGAATGCCGAGTCGCTCCAGCAGTCGGCGTTCGATGGCAATTGCCCACGGTGCATGCACCGGAGTGCCGAAGGGTGAATGGATGCAGATTCGCCAGTCACCGATCTCGTCACGGAACCGCTCGATGACGATGGTCCGATCGTCGGGGAGCGTGCCGGTTGCCTCGACTTGTTCGTCGAGGTATTGCAGCAAGTTCTTTGCCGCCAACGGATCCAGGCGATGCCGGGTGATCAAGGCATGCTCAGGTGCGGCATCCCCCGTTTGTGCGTCACGAATGGTGCGCAAGAATTCACCGACTGCGCGGCCCAACTCCAGTGGCCTACCGAGTCGGTCCCCGTGCCAGAAGGGCATCTTGCCGGGCTCGCCGGGTGCCGGGTTCACCACCACCCGATCGAACGACACGTCCTCGATGCGCCAGGTGGATGCGCCGAGCACGAACGTTTCACCCGGTCGGGTTTCGTACACCATTTCTTCGTCAAGTTCGCCAACCCGGGTGCCGTCGGGCAGGAAGACCCCGAACATTCCACGATCGGGGATGGTTCCACCATTGGTCACCGCGAGTCGCTGGGCGCCTTCGCGTGCCCGCAGCGTGTTGGCGATCCGGTCCCAGACGATGCGCGGCTTGAGGTCACGGAATTCCTCGCTCGGATAACGACCCGCCAACAGATCGAGCACGTTGTTGCGCACCTCATCCGACAACTCGGCGAAGTTGGCGCATCGACGAACCATCGCGGTGAGGGATTCCACGCTGCAGTCCGGATGCATCGCTACGTGTGCCACGATGTGTTGCGCCAGCACGTCCAACGGATTGCGCAGATACCGGGTGGATTCGATCTCTGCATCGAGCATGCGTTGTGCCACGACGGCAACTTCCAACAGGTCGTGACGATGCTTGGGGAACACCTTGCCGCGGCTCGCCTCACCGACGTTGTGTCCGGCTCGACCGATTCGTTGCATGCCCCTGCTCACCGCTCCCGGTGATTCCACCTGAATGACCAGGTCGACTGCCCCCATGTCGATACCGAGTTCCAAACTGCTGGTGGCAACGATGGCACGCAGTTGACCTCGTTTCAGTTGATCCTCGATGACGATGCGTTGCTCGCGGGCCAGCGAACCATGGTGCGCCTTCACGTATTCGGTGTTGCCGAGTCCGAGATCCGATGCCAGTTCGTTGAGTTGTGCGGCGAGTCGCTCCGCCCCGCGACGAGCGTTGCAAAAAATGATGGTGCTGCGATGTTGCTGCACCAATTCGAGGATTCGTGGTGTGATGCTGGGCCAGATACTGGTTCGGCGTTCCACCGCCGCGGCCGTGGCCGGACCGCTGCGCAGTTCGCGGGTGACTTTGCCGAGCTCGCCCATGTCTTCGACGGGTACCACCACCTCGATGTCCATCGACTTGCGCGCACCGGCATCCACGATGGCAACCGGTCGTGGAGCACCGTCGCGGTATCCGCCGAGGAATCGCGCCACCTCCTCGAGCGGGCGCTGCGTTGCCGAGAGCCCGATACGTTGCGGGCGACGCACGGTGAGTTCCTCGAGACGCTCGAGCGACAAGGCCAGATGAGCACCACGCTTGGTTGCCGCAATCGCGTGGATCTCGTCGATGATGATGGTGTCGACACGGGCCAAGGTGGACCGAGCCGACGAGGTGAGCATGAGGTACAAACTCTCCGGCGTGGTGATGAGAATGTCGGGCGGGTTCCGCACCATTCGCTGCCGATCCCGTGCGCTCGTGTCGCCGGTACGCATCGCCACGACGGGTTCGCGAAACCCGATGCCCAGTCGCTCCGCGGCATGTCGAATGCCCACGATCGGCGCGCGCAGATTCTTCTCCACGTCGAACGCAAGTGCACGAAGTGGTGATACGTACAACACGCGGGTGGTCGACGGCTCATCCTCGCGGAGCGTGACCAAGCGATCGATCGCCGCCAAGAAGGCGGCCAGGGTTTTTCCACTGCCGGTCGGTGCGGAGATGAGTGTGTGCTCGTCGGAGAGGATGCGTGCAAATCCGCCTGCTTGTGCCGGAGTTGCAGATGGGAACGACGCGGTGAACCACGCTCGAACGGCCGGAGAAAAACGATCGAGAACCGACTCCGTGGCCACCGCCGAAGAGTACCTACTCGGTGTGCCTCTGGGTACGCTGAGCGCCATGCCCGTGGCTGGTGAGCACCATCCAGCATTCGAGGAGTACTGCGAGTGCATCTACGAGATGCGCGAGGACAACGCCGACATCATCCAGGCCCGTCTTGCCGAACGACTGAACGTTTCGCGGGCCTCGGTGTCGGAAATGGTCAAACGTATGGAGGTTGCGGGGCTCCTCTCCGTGAACCCGTCCCACCTCACCCTCACCGCGAAGGGTGAGGACCTTGCCAGCCAAATCGTGCGTCGGCATCGACTTGCAGAGCGATTTCTCACCGATGTCATCGGCCTGCCGTGGGCCCGCGCGCACCACGAGGCCTGCAAGTGGGAGCACGTGATCAGCGACGACGTCGAAGAGGGACTGGTGCGAATTCTTGGCAACCCGACCACGTGCCCACACGGGAATCCCATCCCCGGCTCCGTGCCGTCGAGGGTTGCGGTGACGCCACTTGCGCAGGTGGCAGTGGGAAGTCGCTTCACCGTCGTACGAATTCCCGAAGAAGTCGAGGAGCGCGACGGCGCACTCGAACAATTGGAACTTCAACACCTCGTGCCGGGCCGCGAGTGCACCGTGCGTGAACGCCACGAGGGTTCCACTCGTCTCACCGTGCACGACGACACGGACCGTGATGCGTTGCTCGACGAGTTCGTCAGTGCGCGCCTGCTCGTTTCGGTATGAGATCCCCGCGAATCATCGTGGCCATGCTCTGCGTGGCGACGTTCACCGGCGGATGCGCAACGGAGGTCATCGAACTTGACGTACCTCCCACCACGCTGCCACCGCAGGAGGCAGCCACGGTGACCGCCGACCTCTCACAAGCGACACTCGAGGACCTCACCGTGGTGCTGCAGGACGAAATCGGCGCTCTCAGCCGTGCGGTATTCGACGACGACCGTGACGAAGCACGCGTACACCTGGATCGCATCAACGAGGCATGGTCGTTTGCCGAGCCACTCATCGTGGCGCAGTTCGGCGAGCTCGCCGACCAACTCACCTACGACCTGCGACGAGTCGTCGAGCTTGCCCGCAGTGCAGTGGACCGCAATCGGCCCGCCGATGCCGACAAAGCAACGTCGTTCCTGCGACTGGCATTGGCATCGCTCGACGCGTAAGCACGCCTCCTGTCTGATCTGCGCGTCGTGCGTCGTGCGCGTCGTGCGTCGTACGTAGTCGGTGTCGCTACGAGCGAAGTTCGCGAGGCAACTCGCGGGAGTGCACCACCACCAGCCGCTGCGTCGATCGCGTGAGGGCAACGTACAACCCTCGTGGACCGGCATCGGACGACTCGTAGATGTCGGTCGGCTCCACCACCACGACACCGTCCATCTCCAACCCCTTCACCACGCTCACGGGTACCACCGTGAGGGAGGCGTCGAGCCCCGACGCCCCCGCACGACCGAACGACACGTTCGCTGCGCCAAGTGCCTCGGAAACCTCGTCGACGAGCCCATCGGGACAGACGATGCCCACGCGCCCATCGGACAACTCGGCGACCAACGATCGCGCAGCGGCGACGATGTCGGACGTGAGCGACGTTCTGGTGCTCGTGACGATACGAGGTTCGGCATCGCCTTCCCGGACCGCCGTCGGTGGCGTCTGTTGGGGGGCCGCCGTCGCCAGCAACTTGCCGGCGAACTCCATGATCTGACGCGGAATTCGGTACCCCACCGACAGGGTCGCCACGCTTGCATCGCGATTCTTGGGCAGCAGCGCCAGCACGTCGCTCCAGTCACCCGGCGCGAACGGTCCGGTTGCCTGGGCGATGTCGCCAACCACGGTCATCGCGCCGTTCAAGGAACGCCTGCCCACCATGCGCAACTGCATGGGGGTGAGGTCCTGCACCTCGTCCACCACGATGTGACCGTAGGTCTCGATGTCGTCGGATTCCTCCACCACGCCCCCCTTGCGCGGCTTTGGGCCGAGCAGATGTCGTGCTTCGTCGAGCAGTGCGACGTCACCTTCGCTGAACGTTGCGACTGCAAGCGTTTCTGCACGGGGTCGGTACAGCGATTCGACTTCTTCGTCCGTGAGGATGCCGCGACCGGCGATCCTCAGCAACGCCCGTGACCCGAAGAGATCGCGCAACAACTCCGCCGGTCCAAGTGACGGCCAGATGCGAAACACCAATGCACGAAACTCGGGAATCTCACGGAGCCTGCTTCGTGCCGTGGCAAGCGTGTAATCCTGGTCGCGCATACTCGGCATGAGCATGGCGACAAGTTCACCTTCGACTGCTCGGCACAGCTCGTTGTGACGCTTGGTGCGCCGCTGCGCCTCCTTCACGACGCGTGCAGTCTCTGTCGGCCCGAGACGTAAAACGCTGCCGCCGAACGGCAACTCGAAGTGTTCCTTGAGCGGGCGTTGTCGTGCACGAATGGCTCGCTTCAACACGTCGACCATGCGCAAGTCACCCTTCACCCGACGAGCAACCACCGAGTCGACGGCGCCGTAGCGAACGTCGTTCACGAGGTCGGCCAACACTGCCTCACGTACACCCGACTCGCCGAGTGACGGCAACACGCGCTCGATGTATCGCAAGAACACCCGGTTCGGCCCGATCACCAGCACGCCTTGGTCGGCGAGCGGAAACCGATACGTATAAAGAAGGTACGCGGCGCGATGGAGCGCCACCACCGTCTTGCCGGTGCCCGGACCACCCTGCACCACCAACACGCCCTTGTTCGGTGCGCGAATGATGACGTCTTGTTCTCCTTGGATGGTGGCGACGATGTCACCGAGCTGTCCGCTGCGTCCCTTGGAGAGAGCGGCGAGCAGCGTGCTCTGTCCACGAAGTTTCGGGGCTTCCAATCCCTCGTCCCTACCGATGCCGAGGTGGTGCTCTCCGAACAGCTCGTCCTCGATTGCCACGAGGGTGCGACCGTCCATCATGAAGTGACGGCGGCGAACCAATTGCATGGTGTCGCGACCCGTGGCCCGGTAGAAGGGCTCGGCCACGGGGGCGCGCCAGTCCACGATCAACTGGTTGCTGTCGGCGTCGGCCACCGCCAAGCGCCCGATATGGAAGGCCTCCGGGTCGCCACCGCCGTCGGGGCTCCGGTCGATTCGCCCGAACACCAGGGCGGCGTCGCCGATATCGAGGTTGTTCAGCATTTGCACGAGTTTTTCGTCGAAGTAGTTGCGCTCGTAGCGCTCCTGGAAGGTGCCGCCCCGCTGACCTTCGGTGAGGTTGCGAATGGCGAGTGCGCTCGTGCGGGCATCCACCAGGGCCGCATATGCGCGGTCGATGTGCGCCTGTTCAGCGGGGAGATCGGGGTGCTCGAGCATTTTTGGGGTTTATGAACTCTACCGAAAGATCATCCCCTCTCGTCCGGACGAATTTCGGCGCACGATTTTGCACTCCCGTGCACACCTATGGCAAAGTCACTCTCGGTTCCCTGTCGGCACCAGCGAGTGTCGAGCAATACCCGCTATCGCAGACAAGGAGCCATTCATGTCACGTCGTATCCGGCTGGACTTCGCATCGATCGTCCTTGCGTCGATGCTCGGCGGTTGTGCCGCACCGACGCAACTCAGTTTCGATGTGGGTGAACCCACCGCTGACACCGCCGCTCTCGGCGGTGATTCCCACCTCGCGTTGGACGATGCGGTATCGGCCGAGCCGACCACGACGTCTCCCGACCAATCCCCAGCCGATCGGTCGCTCGATACGGCCGCAATCGAGCAACGATTCGCATCACTCATCACCGACTGGGTGGGGTGTTTCCATCGCCCCTCGGATTGCGACGTTTCGGTGTCGACCGCGCCCGATTCCCCGGAGCACGTGCGGCTCGCCGACGCACTCGCCTACTACTCAGCCGAGCAACTGCGCACCAAACCGAACGAAGGTCGCCTCGAATGGCGAATCGAGTCGATCTCAGCCTCGAGTGACGACCGCGTTCGTTTGACGACGTGCGAGTACGACACACGCATCTTCTTCGATTCGAGCATGGCTCAAACGGAACTCGGCGACATCATCCTCGATGCGACGGTCTGGACGCGACGCGTCGAGTGGGTACTGTCACGCAACGACGACACCTGGCGACTGTGGTCGCGGCGGGTCGAGCGTCGGTCGCCGGCAGAAAGATTCTGCGGCGTATGAAACGCTTGATCACATTCGGAGTGGTGTTTCTCACCCTGCTACCGACGTCTCGAGTCCCGATCACCCACGCAAGCGACGCAGGTGTCGACGGCGACCACATCTTTGCCGGCGTGTCGTACGACTCACGACACTCGCTCAGCACGTGCGACTGGAGTTTGCCCTTGCCCACCTACGGGCTCGGTGCACGGACCGGTGCCACGACCCGCGACTGGAACGGCACCCAGTGGGTGCTGCATCAGTGCACGCGAGAGGACGATTCGATACTCGTGTGGGTGCCCGAGGTGAGCACCGAGACGATCGCCGAATCATCCCGAGACGTCGTACGAGAGCAAGTGCCGTTGCTGGATCAACAGTTCTCCCCACCACCACTACGAGGGGTCGTCAAGACTCCCACCTGGTTCTGGGTGCACCCTGCGCTGTGGATTCCCGTGTCGGTCACGGCGCAAGTGCCCACCCCCCGCGGCATTCTCACGATGACCACCACCGCCACCCCGAAGGCACTGGAATTCCACCCGGGTGACGGTTCGGACAGCGTCGTCGAGTGCGACGGCCCGGGCGTGCCGTGGACGCCACTGCTCTCATCATTCATCACCACCGATTGCATGTACGAGTATCCCGTTCCCTCTTCCGTACGGGACGGCGGTGCGTTTCGAGCCCGTATCGATGTGGTGTGGTCGGTAACGTGGCGGACCAACTTCGGAGGGTCGGGTCGTTTGCCCGACCTGCGCTTGGGGACATCCCATCAGCTCAGGGTGCGTGAACTGCAAGCGGTGGTCACCCGTTAGAAACGATCATCACCCGCCAGAAAGTGCACCGAAGGGCTAGGAAACCGTCGGGTGCCTCAGTAGTGTGGAGCCACGACACATCATTCGATGTGCCAATAGCAAAAAAGAAATGAGTAATCATGCCAACCGGTACCGTCAAGTTCTTCAATGACGAGAAGGGTTTCGGATTCATCTCTCGCGAGGGCGAGCAGGATGTGTTCGTTCACTTCTCCAACATCGAAGGCACCGGGCGCCGCACTCTCGTTGCGGGCCAACAGGTCGAGTTTGAACTCGGTCAAGGCCGCAAGGGTGTCGAAGCGCACAACGTCAAAGCCATCAGCTGAATTGTCACGGGGTAGTGCCCCGTCATTTCTCGTCTCGATTGTCAAGAGTTGATTCATCGTGCCAATGAACCTTGCCCGTGATCAGATCCTGGTGGAACGGCGGTATGTCGCCGTCTTCGCCACGATTGCTGACGATTCCCTCACGGCCCTGGCGCTCGCCTTGCCCGAGTCGCTGCGTGATCCGTTCGCGCGGGGAGTCGGGCTGCGTCGTGGCGCGTACGACGACGCCACCACTCTTGCGGCCAACATCCGCACCGGCATGGTGGCCCGCAAGTCAATCATCGATGCCGGCGTGCTGTTGAGCGAGCCGTGCACCGAGTTCTTCGTTGACACGCTCGGCGATGCCAGCGACGATCCGTCCTACGAAGATCTTCAGTCGCTGATTCCCGATGCCATCGAGAAATTCACGCTCGACGCCGTTCGACTCATGGCCGTGCAGTACTCGGTGGCGCTCGGTGGTTTCCGCCGCCTCGTCAACGAGGACGACCGGTTCAAGATTCCGGCCGCCGCCCCGGTGGTACGCGCAAAGCCGGATGCTGCAGAGCAGGAAGCTAAGCGTGCTGCGCGGCGGGAACGTCGCAAGCGCTAAATCGCGTCTCGCCGCAACACTGGGCCTCGACGCTAAATCGCGTCTCGGCCTTCTTCAGCGGTGCGAATTCGCACGACGCGTGACACGTCACTGATCCACACCTTGCCGTCTCCGATCTTGCCGGTGCCCGCGCTCTTGACGATGACGTCGACGACACCATCGACGACGGCATCGTCCACCACCATCTCCAGTCGCACCTTGGGGATGAGGTCCACCTTGTATTCCGCGCCACGGTACGTTTCCACGTGTCCCCCCTGGCGACCGAATCCCCTCGCTTCCGTCACCGTGATACCCGTTACGTTGGCGGCCTTGAGGGCGTCCTTCACCTCGTCGAGCTTGAAGGGTTTGATGATTGCGGTAATCAATTTCATCTCGTTACTCCTTGTTTAGTGGTTTGAGTCGTTGTTTTCATCGTCTGTACGTTGGCCTAGGCCATCGCGCGATCGGAGCCGTATCCGGGTGATCCATGCTCGTGCACGTCGAGGCCCTCGCGCTCTTCTTGTTCGGACACGCGCAGCCCGACGGTGGCCTTGATGACTGCGAACATGACCGTGGACACCACGAACACGAACGCGGCTACCGATACCACTCCGATGATCTGGCTCACCAGCTGATCGGTGCCACCGCCGTAGAAGAGTCCCTTGGCGACGAAACCCTCGCTCTCCTCATTGGAGAACAAACCAACCGCGATGGTGCCGAATGCTCCGCACACGCCGTGCACCGAGATTGCGCCAACCGGATCGTCCACCTTGATCTTGTCGAAGAAGTTCACGGCGAACACCACGATGACGCCGCTCACCAAACCGATGATCAACGCTCCGATCGTCGAGACTGCGTAACAGCCGGCGGTGATGCCCACCAAACCTGCGAGAAGTCCGTTACCCGTCATTGCGACGTCGGTCTTGCCCGACTGCAATCGAGTCACCATCGCTGCCATCACCGCGCCTGCTCCAGCGGCAACCAACGTGGTGGTGGCGATACGCCCGATGACGGGGTCGGCTCCAAGTTGCGAGCCGGCGTTGAATCCGAACCAGCCCACCAAGAGGATGAAGCAGCCGACGATTGCGAAAGGAATCGAGTGTCCGGGTATGGCGCGCGGCTTACCGTCGGCGCCGTAACGTCCGAGTCGCGGCCCGAGCGCTCGTGCCGCGGCGAACGCCGCGACACCGCCGCACAGGTGCACGATGGTCGAACCGGCAAAGTCGTGGAACGGCGTAGAGAGTTGATACAACCAGCCTCCACCCCACTGCCAGCGCACCACGATCGGGTAGATCACGGCGGTCATGATGAGCGCGTACGCGACGTAGCCACCGAACTTGGTCCGCTCGGCCATCGCCCCGGACACGATCGTTGCCGCGGTTGCAGCAAACGCCGCCTGGAAGATGAAAAACGTGAACGGTGTCAAGTTGCCGTAGGCGAATGCACCGTCACCAACGAACCAACCACCACCACCGATGTACGCACCTATGCCATCGAAGTCGCCCCCGAAGGCGATGGCGAAGCCCACCGCAAAGAACGCCACGGCACCGATCGAAAAGTTGATGAGGTTCTTCATCACGATGTTGCCCGCATTCTTGGCGCGGGTAAGCCCGGCCTCGACCAAAACGAATCCTGCGTGCATGAACACCACGAGGACGGTGGCCACCAACACGAACATGTTGTCGAGCGTTACCTGAAGGCCCGGCACCAGCGTCTGGAGCTCGTCCAACGATGGGGGTGCGTCTTCCGCGGCGCGCACCATCGCTGGTAGTGCTACCGCTCCGAGTGTTCCGACGAGTGTCGCCACACCGCCCTTGCGAGTGAATGGTTTCAACGTGATCTCCTTTGAATATCGCTGCATTTTGAGCGAGGTGACTATGGACTGCGGAGACGTCGTTGGCCCTGCGTGATGAACGTTAAATCACGAAGGTTTCACCGCTGTGTGGGAAGTGTTTCCGGAATGTTTTCTTTGCATCGTCTAACATTTCGTCAAGCGGCAACGGAGCCGCTCATCGCAATGACATCACCAGAACCCACGGCGGACCAGTCACTCACCTCGGTGGAGTACCGCATGCGCGAGGCGGGAGCGTGGCTGCAACTGGAGGACGGTGTGATCGAAAATCTCATCGCCCCTCGTCGAGTACTGGAAGTGTCGATTCCGATCCGCCGCGACGATGGCACCCGCGTTCGTTTCACCGGTTGGCGGGTTCAACACAACATCACGCGTGGTCCGGGCAAGGGCGGGATTCGATACCACCCCTCGGTGAATCGTGAGGAAACCGTGTCGCTCGCTGCTGCGATGTCGCTCAAGACTGCGCTGATGAATCTTCCACTCGGCGGAGCAAAGGGTGGCATCGCGGTCGATCCAAAGTTGCTGAGCCCGCGCGAATTGGAACGCGTGACCCGCCGATACGTGTCGGAGATCTTCGCCTTTCTGGGTCCGGACAAGGACGTGCCCGCCCCCGACGTCGGCACCAATGCCCAGGTCATGGCGTGGGTAATGGACCAGTACTCCATCGGCGTTGGTCATGCGGTTCCGGGAGTGGTGACCGGCAAGCCACTTGCACTCGGCGGTTCCTTGGGTCGCGATTCGGCAACCGGGCGTGGCGTGGTGGAAGCGGCATCCCTGGCATGCCAGACACGAGGTACGTCGCTCGAGGGGAAGCGAATCGTCATCCAGGGGTTCGGCAACGTCGGCATGTGGGCTGCGCGACTCGCCGCCGGCTGGGGTGCGCGAATCGTCGGAGTCTCCGATGTCGGTGGTGTGATCGCCAGCGAGAAGGGCCTCGACATCGACGCGCTCGTCATCGCCAAGCAGCAGGGCATCGAGAGCGTGGTGGATGCCGGAGTCGGTGAGGTCATCGCACGAGGGGTCGAGCATTCTGCCGAGGTCTTCGCGCTGCCCTCCGACATCGCACTGCCCTGTGCACTCGGGGATGCAATCGACGCCCGCGAAGCGGCTCTTCTCACGGCAAAGTACGTGATCGAGGGTGCGAATGGTCCGCTCACGCCCGCAGCCGACGACGTGCTCAATGATCGCGGAGTCATCGTGGTGCCCGACATCTTTGCCAACGCAGGGGGTGTTACGTGTTCCTACCTCGAGCAGTGTCAGAACTACGCCCACCTGCAGTGGGACGAAGACGAGGTGAATGCCTCCGTGGTTTCCACGATGCGGTCGGCGTTCAAACGTTTGCATGCGTTCTCCGAGGAACACTCGCTCTCCTACCGGCGGGCGGCCTCCGTGTTGGGCGTGAAGGCACTCGCCGATGCACATCAATTGCGTGGACTCCACCCGTAGCGCAATGTGGCGATAAGTAGGCTTTCCGTATGAGCAGTGAAAAGACAAGGGCCTATTTAGACGACCGCAAGCACGTGTTTCACTCCTGGTCGGCACAAGGCCTGATCGATCCCGTCGACATCGTCAAAGCGGAGGGCTCGTACATTTGGGACTCCAACGGAAAGAAGTATCTCGACTTCTCCAGCCAACTCGTCAACGTCAACATCGGTCACCAGCACCCCAAACTGGTGAAGGCAATCCAGGAGTACGCGGCAAAGATGTGCACCATCGCGCCGTTCCACGCCAACGAAATGCGCTCGGAAGCGGCACGACTTATTGCCGAGGTTGCTCCCGGTGACTTGAACATGGTGTTCTTCACCAACGGCGGTGCCGAGGCGGCCGAGAATGCGGTTCGCCTCGCCAAGTTGCACACTGGTCGCCACAAGATCCTCACCATGTACCGTTCGTACCACGGCTCCACTTCCGGTGCGATCGCACTCACCGGTGATCCACGCCGTTGGCCCAACGAAACGGGTGCCTCGGGTGCCGTCAAATTCTGGGGTCCGTATCCGTATCGTTCCGCATTCCACTCCTCCAACGAAAAGGAAGAATGTGAGCGCGCTCTTCAACACCTCGAGGACGTGCTCATGGTCGAGGGTCCACACACCGTTGCGATGATCGGTCTGGAGACCGTCGTCGGCACCAACGGCATCCTGGTTCCGCCCGAGGGGTACCTACAGGGCGTTCGCGATCTGTGCACCAAGTACGGCATCGTCATGATGTGCGATGAAGTGATGGCTGGTTTTGGTCGGTGTGGAGAGTGGTTCGCCGTCAACAAGTGGCACGTCACCCCCGATCTCATCTGCTTTGCCAAGGGCGTGAACTCCGGCTACGTGCCGCTCGGAGGCGTGGTCATCAGCCAGAAGATCGCCGACTCGTTCAAGGAACGTGTCTATCCGGGTGGTCTCACCTACATGGGTCACCCACTGGCCTGTGCCGCCGCCGTTGCATCGATCAACATCTTCAAGGAAGAAAAGGTGCTCGAACACGTCCGCAAAATGGCCGAGAACGTGGTTGCACCGGAGCTCGACCGCTTGAAGGACAAGCACCCATCGGTGGGCGACGTGCGTGGGCTGGGAATGTTCTGGGCGATCGAACTCGTCACCAATCGCGACAGCCGTGCGCCATACGTGCCGTTCAACGCCTCGGGTGCGGACGCCAAACCCATGGCCGAAATCGTCGCATTCTGCAAGCAACAGGGCATGTGGCCGTTCACGCACTTCAACCGCATCCACGTGGTGCCACCGTGCACCACGAGCGAAGCGGATCTGCGAACGGGGCTGGCAATCATCGACGAAGCCCTGAACATCGCCGACAAGTACTACGTCGGGTAGCGCCGTAACACCAGCCAGTTGAATGGCTGTTCACTGCCCCACGGGGTGATGTGAGTCTCGCGAAACCGCTCGACATCGTGGAAGCCTTCATCGAACAGTGCACTGAGTTGCTCGTGCGTCGCGCGAGCAACGGGTAGGCCGGAGCACGTTTCGGGTCCGTCCTCGGCAAAGGACGACACGATGAAAAGCCCGCCACCGTTCACCGTTCGGCGGGCAAGTCGTGCATATGCCGCGCGCTCCGCAGAGTCGGACAAGAAGTGCAATACGGCGCGATCGTGCCAGACGTCGAACGTTCTCCCGGGTTCCCACGTTCGAACGTCGGCACACACCCAGGTGACCGACATCGACATCGGTAACGAGGTGCGAGCCTCCTCGATGGCACGTTGAGAGATGTCGACGACGGTCACGTCGAGGTAGCCCTCGGCAACCA
>Ga0136656_1000513_pt1 | contig 13570 bp, 12 predicted proteins | sample CPBDNA_9_FD_94862 | JGI IMG/M metagenome (GOLD analysis project Ga0136656, IMG submission 94862) | Freshwater to marine salinity gradient microbial communities from Chesapeake Bay, USA - CPBay_Sum_15_0.8_DNA (version 2) | ecosystem: Environmental > Aquatic > Marine > Coastal | place: USA...
CACCGTGTTTAAGCATGTCGGCACCAAACAAGCAATTGGTATGCAGGAAGCGGATGAAAACATCTTCATCACCGAATATCCTGGTCATACCAAGATGTATGAAGCAGTAACTCAATACTGTGGATTCCCTGCCATTGAGGCAGGTAAGCTCATGGGTCTTGCTCCATACGGCAAACCTAATGAAAACTTACCATCATTCTTTAATGGCGAGTGGGGTAATCGAGATCTGATTATTCCCACCTATCCTAATGCCGCTCAACTTAATGTTGGTCGTTATGATATCTTGAAAGAAGATACCAAAGATCATAAGGAAGGTGAATATACTGATATCCAAAAAGATCTCGCTTACAAGATCCAGGAACAAACTTCCGATCGTATGGTTCAGTTGATTCGTAAAGCACACGAATTAACTGGTGAAAAGAACATTGTCGTTTGTGGTGGTTATGGTCTCAACTGCGTTGCAAACTACAAGTATTGGAAGGAGTTCCCTGATCTGAATATTTACTGCGAACCCATTTCGCATGATGGAGGAACATCAATCGGTGGTGCCAAATATGTCTACAATAAACTGAAAGAGACAGAGAAGCCTAATAAGCAAGAGTCTGTTTACTATGGTCCTCAATATGATCCTTCTACCTATGAAGCAGATCTAGAGGGACTAGAAGTTACCGACACTTCTTACGATGATGTTGCTGCACTAATTCGTAAAGGCAACATCGTAACCATTTACCAAGGTCGTTCAGAAGGCGGTCCTCGCGCTCTTGGCAACAGATCTATTCTGTTTGATCCTACTATCAAGGATGGTAAAGATCATGTCAATGCGGTGAAGCATCGTGAGTGGTTCCGTCCATTCGCTTGTTCTATCAAGAAAGAATCAGTTCATGACTGGTTTGATTTAGCTGGTCGCGATGAGACTCCTCACATGATGTATGCTGTTAAGTGTCATGATGGTGTAGAAGAAAAGATTCCTTCTGTTATTCACGTTGATAACACTTGTAGAATTCAAACTGTAACACCAGAGCAGAATAAGCATTACTATAATCTTATTGATGCTTTTGAGAAGTTGAGCGAAGTTCCTATCTTATTCAATACTTCTTTCAATCTTGGCGGTGATCCTTTGGTAGAAACTATTGAAGATGCTGTAAAGACACTGAAGAATAGTGATATTGAATGGATGTATCTTCCCGAGATTCAGAAACTTGTTCATGTACCTAACGAATGAAAATCTCTTTTGTAAATGGATGTTTTGATGTGCTCCATCCAGGGCACATCGAACTCCTGAAGTATGCCAGGTCTCTTGGAGATTACCTCATTGTTGCTATTGATTCCGATAGGAAAGTAGCAGAGATGAAGGGTCCCGAGAGACCTATTTTTTCGCAGACAGATAGATCTACAATACTGTCATCAATTAGATACGTTGATGTAGTTCATGTGTTCGACACCAAGAAGGAGCTAGAAGATTTGCTTGAATCGATATCACCTGATATAATGGTAGTAGGTTCTGATTGGAAAGGAAAAGAAGTAGTAGGTTCGCAGTATGCCAAAGCAGTTCGGTTTTTCGATAGACTCGGAGATTACTCCACAACAAAAACAATTCAGGGTGTTACTTATCGGTGATACCTGTATAGACAGATATGTTTATGGAAAGTGCTCTAGGATGAGTCCAGAAGCGCCTGTACCAGTTCTTGTTCAGTCTAGGGTACATGAGACTAGAGGGATGGCTTGGAACGTCAGAGAGAATCTTATGGCGTTTGGTATGGAAGTTTATATCATGACTAACGATAAGATGCCAATCAAAACTAGATTTGTAGATGAAAAATCAAATCAACAAATCATGAGGTTGGACGAAAATGATTCTGTAGATCCATTTGATTGGGATCTACCTACAGAAGATTTTGATGCAATGGTTATTTCCGACTACAATAAGGGATTTCTTTCAGAAGAAAGGTTATTCGATTTGGTCGAATGGTTTGATGGTCCTACTTTCATTGATAGTAAAAAAACACATCTACCTAGAAATTGTTTTTTGAAATTGAATGACTCGGAAGCAAAGAAACTTACTGGGGTGCATCCATATTTGATCACAACAAAAGGTTCGGAAGGAGCAACATATAGAGGAATAACTTATCCAGGATCGAAGGTGCCAGTTTTTGATGTGGCTGGTGCTGGAGACACTTTCCTATCGGCTCTGGTATACTTTTACCTATCTACAAGTCTTATTGAGTCTGCTATCCCGTATGCAAACAAAGCAGCTGCTATTGCTGTATCCAATCCAGGAACTTACGTATTAACAAAGGATGATGTGAATGATTTATGTAATTGACATTGACGGAACTATTTGCGACAAACCAGAATGTAGAGAGGATGCTGATTATGAAACAAGTATTCCTAAATTAGATAGGATTGCAAAAATCAATTCTCTTTATGATGAAGGTCATACCATCATTTACCTTACCGCCAGAGGAATGGGTAGATACAGTAACTCCAGAACTCTAGCTACTCACCACTTCAGAGAATTAACTTTCAATCAGTTGAAAGGATGGGGTTGCAAATTTCACGAATTACACTTGGGCAAACCCTCTGGAGATATATACATCGATGACAAAGGAATCAATGACAAAGACTTCTTTAATTAAGATCGTACCCAAGGGTTGGGGTCACGAAAAATGGATTGTTAATAATAACAAGTATTGTGGAAAACTTCTTTTCTTTAATAAAGGCAAGAAATGTTCTTGGCATTACCATGAGAAGAAAGAGGAGACATTTTATATCCACTCTGGAAAGCTGCGTCTTCTATATGGTTATGATGATGATATCGAATTGGCGGATGAAATTATTTTGAGACCTGGGGATAAGTTTGAAATCCCCAGGAAATTAAGACATCAAATGTTTGCTTTAGAAGAAACCGAGATGTATGAGTTTTCAACTACTCATTATGAGGAAGATTCATATAGAGTTATCAAGGGCGATTAACGTATTCTTGAACGGTAATAAACTCTTTATTATGCCATCCAAAATTTGTACGAGTATCATATTGATACTTGTTTTTTAAGTGTGCGGGGAAGGGGATCTCTACGATCTCCGCCCCGTATTTTTCTGCGATGATTTCTGCGATGTCCCTAAAAGAATATGAGTGATTAGATCCCAGATCATAAATTCCCGATGAGGCTCCGTTATCACAAACAATGTCTACAACATCTTCCACACATACAAAATCTCTGAACACATCTTCAGAACCTTCAAAGATTTTAATCTGTCCAGTTGTTTTTGCTTGTTCAGTAAATTTACTAATTGGACTTGCTTGATCTCCTTTGTGGTCTTCACCATCTCCATAGACATTAAAGAATCTAAACCCTTGAATGGAAGAAAACTTTTTCAGGTTATCTAGAACCCAATAATCAATTTGTACTTTAGTAATAGCATAGTAATTTAGTGGGTTGATTGTGCCATCAGTAAAGTTGCCGTATACAGAAGCAGATGAGGCATACTTAACTGGAATTTGATATTCGATTGCTTTTTCGAATAATTTTATGGTTAACTCTACATTAAAATAGTGCAATCGGTTGAGGTCTGTTTCTGTAGTTGATGAGATAGCTCCCATGTGTATGATTTCATCAATATCTTCCCAGTTATTAAACCTGTCGATTATTGCAGGAGCATTAAAATTTTCTATGCCAATAAACTCTGGAAATTTTTTTGCAAAGTGTGATCCAATGAATCCATTGAATCCTGTAATCATTTTCATGCTATTTACGCCAGTATAAATAAGTATAACATAAAAGGACTATAGCGACAACAAGATGTCTAATCCAACTTTTGGTTATTTAGCGTCTCTTGTTCCAGCGTTAAAAACAAGAGAAGTTCTTCACACTGCACCAGCTGGTAAAGTTGTAGAAGGTAAAATCGTAGTAACTCACAGAGATCCATATCCAGTAAGGATTCGAATCGGTGTGTCTTCTGGTGGTATTACCCAATTCAATCCAGAAAATTATATTCTCTATGATTACCAAATTGGAGAAGGACAAAGTTATGAAAGTGATTTCATTTATTATGGCAATGAACAGAGTCTGGTAGTTTGGGCAGATTCTCCTTTAACTAATTTCATTATTCATGGTCAGGTGCAAGATGATCCAACTGACACAGGTTTTGTATCTGCCACAAAATTAACCCCAAGAACAAATACAGTATTATATACAGTTCCTGATGGAGAAGAAGCTCTATTAAGTATTTTTGTTTCTAATCAAGGTCCATCAAACGGAAGATTTAGAATTGCCATTAGCGATGAAAACGCTGGATCTTCTATTACTGCAGACCAATATATTGAATACAACACCGACATTGTACCAAGAACTTCATACCAAAGAACAGAGATTAAAGTAAGAGGCAATCAATCTATTGTTGCTTATTCTGATAATCCAGATTTAGCATTTTCAGTGTATGCTAAATTTAATTACTCTGTAATTAGCACAGACTTTACTGTTGCTGGCGATTTGGATGTTGGTGGAAATTCTTTATTAAGATCATCGCTAGAAGTTAGAGGAACTTCTCTCTTTAAAGAACCCGTTGTATCTGAAAAAACATTATCTATTGGTACAACAGCAGCATCGGCTCCTCTAGTTTTAACTGGTCCATTATCAATTAAATCTTCTGGAGAAGAAGGAAGCACTATTGCTTCTATTTCAGATACAACAGGAAATATTCTGACTTCAGGTTCTTTGATTTCTTCGTCAGTAACCACCTCTGGAGATCTTGTTGTAGGAAACAACAAATTAGTTGTTGACGCTGATACAGGAAACCTTACTGTAGCTGGTACTCTCGACCTTCAAGGAGGTTTTGGAGGCAACCTGAATCTTCTAAATAATAAAGTAACGAATCTGGCAGATCCATCTGCCGCGACGGACGCGACTAATCGTAGGTACGTCGATAGTAAAGTTGTAGCATTCTCTATCGCACTAGGATAATAACGGAGTTTATAAATGGCAAAACGACAAATTAGAGACTATGTATTCTCCCCAGGTATCGCTGGTGTCGGCACACTGAAAGTCCTTGATAAGGTAGATGTTGATCAAATTCTATTGATCACCAACGCTACAAAAAATATTTTCTTATATAATTTTAGCGATCCCAACCTACCAATTTCAACACAATTTACATCTACATCAGATGGTTCCGATCCTGATTTTCCATATAGTAATACGCTTTCCAATGGCGTAACTACTATTACATTTTTATATGATACATCTTCACATGCTCCCACCGACAAGATTCAAATCTTTGTCGAATCTGAAGAGCAGAAGATGCGTCCATACGACTTCGGTACTGATGCTATCGAACGTATGAGGATGGCAACTCCTCAATCAATGATTGACGCTGACTTTGAGTATGGCATTCAACCAACCAAGTGGCAGTCTCTTGACTTGTTGCGCGGTTATCCATCTATCTACGAAGTTCCTGGTTCAGACATTGCTATTTTAAATATAGTAACGGATGCTTCTCAAAGCTCTGGCGGCATCGGTCCTTCTCTAATTACTGTAGATACCGTTCTAGATCACAACTTAAATGTAGGAGATCCTGTATCAGTCAAAGGTTTGGATGATTCTGTTATTGGTTTCTCAAAGGCAGAAGGATCATTTATTATCGACGCTGTTCCTACATCAACTCAATTTAGATATTACGCAAAAGCAAAAGTAGGAACTTCTCCTGCTACTCAATTAAGAAGCACGTTCACAGTTCTCAAAGAAGCTGGTTTCTACACTGGCGCAGAAATTGGAAACAACCCATCATTCACCGTAGAATCCCAAGGTGCTAGTGGTAATTTTCTAACAAGAGGATCAACTGTTTCTGGTTCTACTAGATTGGGCGTTTCTACTGCTTCTGTATTACCACCAATTGGTGCTCCTCTTACTGGATTAGGAATTCCATCTGGAACGCAGGTAACAGCAGTTATTGACGTAGATTCAACTCTAAACATTACAACTAGTTTTACAGCCCCAGTATCAGAAATTGTTTTCAACGATACATCTACTATCGAAGTTGGTGCTGCGTTAGATAATGGTGATGGCACAACCATCTATGTAACTAATATCGAAGGAACTACGGTTACTTTATCTTCTCCATATACTGTAAGTAAAACTGGTAACAGCTTTATTTCACAACCAACAGGAGGATCTAATGTTAATTTCGGGCAAGGAAATGGTGCATCCTTTGATGTTACTAGAGAGAATGGATCTTATACCACAGTAATCATCAACCCACAAAATTTCTACAATAATATCACCAACTATACTTATACTGGACTTGGCACTGGAGCTACATTTAATGTAGAGAGAGTTGGTGGAGCATCGCCATCTTATGCCAATGTATTTTTAGGTAGCACTGGTGGAGATTACTCTGCCACAGAAGTTATTACCATTTTAGGTAGCGATCTTGGCGGCACTGATGGAATTAATGATCTGGCAATTACAATTCAAACTGTAGGGGCTGTTGGTGAAATTTTAACTTTCACTATTAATGGTACTGCGTCAAATTACCAGCAAAGAGCTGGTCAAGGTTATTTTGCTGGTGAAGATCTAGTAATTTATGGTAATGCTCTCGGAGGAACGTCTCCATTAAATGATCTCACTATTCATATTGATACAGTTGGAGCTAATGGAGAAATCACATCATTCAGTGCGACTGGTGTAGCAATTCCATCCAGTTCTACATACAATAGTGTAGAGCAATCTTCTACTTCTGGAACAGGATTCAACTCTTCATTTACAGTCGAAAGAATTGGTACTGGTCAATCAACTGCTCAAGTAGATGAAGTTGTAGTTGGTGGGGTAATTGAAGTAAATGATGTTTTCAATGTAACTATTAATGGTAGTAATACATTTTCTTATACAGCGCAATCTGGCGACACAATCACTGCGGTAAGAAATGGTCTTATCAATGATATAAACACAAATTCATCTACTGTTTATGCAAGCACTGGACCAGATAGTTCAACATTATTAGTTACCGCATTAGTACCTGGAACGTCATTCACATGTTCTGTGCTGACAGAAGATGCTGGTGGAAATCCAGCCGATACTCAAACTTTAACAACACAAAATGTTACTCCAAATGAATCTTCGTCAACAACTCCTGCTTACAATGTAGTTATAGCAAACCCAGGCTCTGGATACTCAAACCTAGACACAATTACAATTCTAGGATCTCAACTTGGCGGTACTGATACCGTAAATGACTTAACCATTACAGTGCAGACAGTTAATGCTTCTGGTGGCATCACAGGAATTACAACTTCAGGAACTCCTTGGGATGGTAACCAAATTTACATTAATTACGTAGCAAACCCAACTGCATTTAACGCTCTATTCTTACCAAGAATTATCAGCTCTTCATATCAACCAGAAATTAGTGCAGCTGGAGAAGGATATAAAATTGGTTATCAATTCAATATTCCTGGGGTGTCTCTTGGCGGTGTTTCGCCAACAAATGATCTCGTAATTACAGTTACAAACGTAAATGACACTGGAGCTATTACAGAAATTACTGCTGCTGGTACTCCAGTCTCTGGAGATTCGATTGCATTCTTCCCAGCAATTTCTTTGAGTTCTGCTACGTCTAACGTAATCGGAAATGGAACCAATGTTACATATGCCGCTATTGCAAAAATTCTTGTTGAATTCCAATCAAACCACGGTCTAGTTCCTGGCGATACTATTCTTTGCGCGATTACTTCTAATGGATCTGGTCATGATTTAGCATCTGGTCCATTCTTCGTAGATGAAGTTCCTGCTCTCAATCAACTTGCATATGTGGTTAGATCTACTGGAACTGTATCTACGGGAATAACAGGTAGAGTATACCCAAGAACAGACTGCTTCTATACTCACAGACCTTTTGATGGTGGTGTGCAGTTAGGAACAGGTTCTCCTGCACATGGCGCACAGTCTGTTCGTCAATCTAAAAAGTACATCAGATATCAATCTGGTAAAGGTATCATGTATACCACTGGTGCTTTATTTGCACCATCATATGACTTAAGATCTGTAACCGCTGATGGAACTACAGTTGGCAGTATTATTACTGTTGTTACTGATGACCTCAATCACGGTCTTCAAGTAGGTGCAGAAGTTCAACTACTAGGATTGAACACTCCTGGATATAATGATCATTATACGGTTGCATCGATTGTAGATGAAATTACTTTTACTGTTATTGCACAACAACCATTAGCACTCACAGAAGCAGCATTTGGAGATCAGCCATCAGTAGCTCTCTACAGATGGAAAGGTGCTACTGTTCGTGCTGGTGCATTTGATGATCAGAATGGTATTTTCTTCCAGTATGATGGAACAAACCTTGCAGTTGGATTGAGATCTTCTACATTCCAAATTGCAGGAACGGTGACATGTCAACCAAACTTAAACACAGTTCTTGGTAATAACACCAAATTTACAGAGCAGTTATCTGTTGGTCAAAGATTGGTTATCCGTGGAATGTCTCATGTTATTACAAAAATTGATAACGATACTAGACTCTTTGTAAATCCAGATTATAGAGGTGTTTCTCCTGCAGTTAATGTTAAAGCTGCATTGACTAAAGAAATTATTATTCCACAAGATAGATGGAACATTGATAAGTGTGATGGAACTGGTAAGTCTGGTTACAACATCGAGATCAATAGAATGCAGATGATTGGATTCCAATATACATGGTATGGTGCTGGATTCATTGACTGGATGCTACGTGGTCCTTCAGGTAACTTTATCTTCTTACATAGACTGAAGAATAACAATAGAAACAATGAAGCATTTATGCGTTCTGGTAACCTCCCTGTTCGTTATGAGGTCATCAATGAAGGTGCTAGAGGAAGACTCAATACCTTATTAACAGCCACAGAAACTGATAGTTTACAGTTACAATCTAATGGATCAGAATTGTTCCCCAACAGTGGAACTCTTTTAATCAACAATGAAATTATTAGATACACCAGTAAGCAAAATAACATATTATCAGGATTGACCAGATCAGCAACATTTACAAACTTTGCTGCTGGATCTCAAAGATCTTACACAGCAGGCGAAGCTGCAATACACACTGTAAACACTGGTGTTATTCTACTGACAAATACTGCAACTCCACAAATTAATCACTGGGGTTCTGCATTCCTAACTGATGGTGGATTTGATGAAGACCGTGGTTACCTCTTTAACTACCAAGAAAAAGAAATTGAAATCACAACTACAAAGACCACTCTATTCTTGATCAGACTATCACCTAGCGTATCTAATGCTATCACAGGAGATCTTGGTGAAAGAGAATTGATCAACAGAGCACAGCTTCTTCTCAAGAATCTTGAGATTACCACCCAAGGCGGAACAACCTCTCAAGGTGTTATTATTGAGGGTGTTCTAAATCCCAAGAACTACCCAACTAATCCAAATGACGTTACCTGGGCAGGTTTGAATACGGGCGGTGCAGGTGGACAACCATCATTCGCACAGATTGCATCTGGTGGTGATATTACATTCATCGGCGGTACTGCTCCTATTAGTGCTTCTAACGCTGGAACCCAGAACTACTCTTCTAACTATGTCTTCTTCAATACATCAGACATCGGTGGTGTACAGATTGGTTGGTCTGTTACTGGTGGTGACTTGAGAGGAGGTACTACAGTTGTTAACATCTTCAGAAGAAACAGCAGTACAACATGGATTCAGTTCTCTGACAGAACTAGAGCAGGTAACGCAGGCACAACAACATATACATTCGAACCACTGACTGGTGCTGCAATTCCTGGAGAACAGGTATTTGCATTCACAGCATCTCCTGGTAACAGAGACTCCATCGATCTTTCAGATCTGAAGGAACTTACCAATACCCCAATCGGTGGTAGAGGTACATTCCCCAACGGTCCAGACGTACTGGCGATTAACGCATATCTAACTTCTGGTAGCCCAATTAATGCAACGATTAACGTTCGCTGGTCCGAAGCACAGGCATAAGGAGTAACCGATGGCACAACCCTCAACTAGAGCAGAACTTAAAGAGTATTGCTTGAGGCGTTTAGGTCATCCAGTTCTTGAGATTAACGTAGATGATGATCAACTGGATGACCTAATTGATGACGCTTTCCAATACTATAGAGAGCGTCATTTTGATGGCGTTGAAAAGATGTATCTCAAACATGAGATCACAGCAGATGATGTAACACGTTTTGATTCTTCAGATGAAAGTGTAACCACACTTGCGCCAGATTCTGCTACATGGTTGAATAGAAATAACTTCATTGAGATTCCAGAACATGTAGTTGGAATTTCAAAAGTATTTGGCGTATCTTCCAACTGGGTTCGCAATGATCTATTTGGATTGAGCAATCAATACTTCCTGATGGATATCTTTTCTTTCTCATCAGGATTTGCCTTTGGTAACTTTGATATGACGAACTACTTTATGATTCGTCAATACTTCGAGACTCTTGACATGGTTGTGAACACGGGTGCTCTAGTAGAATTTAGATTCAACCAGAGACAAGATAGATTGTTCATTGACATTGATAAGTCTAGATTAGCGGAAGGAAATTATCTTCTAATCGAATGTTATCGTTACCTCGATCCAGATGATTTCACTCAAGTCTATAATGACAGCTTCATCAAGCAGTATCTTACCGCACTAATCAAAAGACAGTGGGGTCAGAATTTAATCAAGTTCAATAACGTACAATTGCCTGGTGGTGTGTCTTTAAACGGCAGACAGTTGTTTGAGGATGCACAGAAAGAGATTGATGAACTTATGGCAAAGAGTGCCACGTATTATGAGCTTCCTCCAATGGATATGATCGGATGAAGAGTATCTATTTTCCACAGCACGGTGGTGTCAACACCGAGCAAAACCTTATCCAAAGTTTAGTTGACGAACAGATTAGATTGTTCGGTAGTGATGTTTATTATCTTCCAAGGAAGATGATTAAGGATATTCCTCTCAATGATGTATTGTATTCCGAGTTCAAGACTCAATACATGATCGAGATGCTACTGATTAATGTTGAGGGATTTGGATCTGCTCCATCAGAATTCATTAGTAAGTTCGGTCTACGTATCACCGATGAGATTACAATGGTGGTATCACAGAACAGATGGAGTCAAGTATTCCAAGAGTTTGCAGACATCACTACTGTAGACGGTAGACCTAACGAAGGAGATTTAATCTACCTACCTCTTACTGAAGATCTATATGAGATCAAGTTTGTAGAAAGAGAAGCGCCATTCTACCAGTTAGGTAAGAACTATATCTACACTCTAACTGCAGAAATCTACGAGCTCGGCAACGATGAGTTTGAAACTGGCATCGAAGAGATTGATGCAATTGAAGAGATCTTTGCACCTTCAATTACAATTGCTATGGATCCAGCAGCAACTACTCACTACATCCAAGGCGAGACTGTAACTGGTGGAATTACTGGCACAACTGCAGAAGTATCCTTCTGGGATAGAGACACACACGAACTCACGCTTATTAATAGAAACGGTAACTTTACTCCTGGAGAGACCATCACTGGATCTGAAAGTGGTACTGTACAAGATAGTGTAGATGTAGACAATCTATCTCTAGAAAATGTTCAGTACGCAGACAATAAATATATTGAAGAAACAGCTGATGATCTTCTCGACTTCACCGAGAGGAACCCATTCGGTGAGTATGGTAAAGTAACTGGTGAGTTCTGATGTTAGGTCCACATTTTTATAACGAAGCGATTAGAAAAACAGTAATCGGATTCGGTACATTATTCAATAATATTGAGATCAGAAAAAAAGATCCATCAACTGGTGATGTGATTGAGGCAGAGAAAGTTCCTCTGGCTTATGGTCCAAAGAATAAATTCTTGACACGTCTTGAGCAGAATCCCGACGTTGACAAGAAAGTTGCTATCACACTACCACGTCTCTACTTCGAGATGACTGGTATTAACTATGATAATGCCAGAAAGACTGTACCTACACAGAAATATAAAACTGTCATCAACGATGATGGAACAGAAGTGAAGATGCAGTATGTTCCTGTTCCATACAACATGGAGTTTGAACTTGGTATTATTGCAAAATCACAAGACGATGGTCTTCAAATTCTAGAGCAGATTTTACCATACTTTCAACCAAACTTTAATATCACTGTGAATATGATTAGTGATATGAATGAGAAGAAAGATATCTCGATTGTTCTCAATAGTATTAACCACGAAGATGATTGGGATGGAGATTTCTTAAATAGAAGAAGTATTGTTTGGACTTTAAACTTTACCGCCAAGTCATATATCTACGGTCCTTACAGCAACAGCGGTCTCATCAAGAAAGCAATTGTACACGAAACTATTGGCGATCCCAATATTGGAAAGCGTGTCGCTTCTCTTACATATACACCAAAAGCATTGGAAGATAAAAACAATGATGGTGTTATCGATGCAGCTGACGATGCACTTCTCGTAAGTACGGATGACTTTGGATTTAATGAAGGGATTGAACTACTATGAACGAGTTTGAAAAGAACATGGAAGATATCTTTGATATCGAAGTTGAATCTACAGATATCGAACCAGCAGAAGAATCAAAACCAGAAAAGGTTAACCCAAAAGACAAGGATGATCCAACGAAGGATTACGAATATACCAGAGCTCAACTATACAACCTCATAGACAAGGGTCAGGAGGCGCTCAACGGGGCGTTAGAGGTGGCGCAGGAGTCAGGGCACCCTAGAGCGTATGAGGTTGCTGTGAACGCTATGAAGCAGGTTGCAGACACCACTGACAAACTAATTGATCTTCAGAAGAAGATGAAAGATCTTGAGGCACCCACCAAACAGAAAGCAGGTAACACCACGAACAATCTATTTGTAGGTAGCACAGCAGACCTACAGAAAATGCTCAAGCAAATAAATAAAGAAAAAGCAGAAGACTAATGGCAATCTTTAAAGTAGTTCAACACATTGGTGATCTGACAGATAATGCTAATGCTGTAATTAATAGCACTGGACACATTACTAAAACTGGTTTATACAGAATTTCAAACGCAGCTTCACAAGCAGCTCATTTTTCTATTAATGGAAATCCTAATGCAGGAACAGATCCTGATGCTGGTCATATTCTTGCTGGAACTGAAATTATTGTCAAGGGACATTCTCCTAAAAAAGCAAATATTATTGCAGCATCAGCAGCAACATCATGTGTATTAACTGCCGAAGGAAATAGTCAACCTTTTGCTGTTGGCGATTATGCAACTCTCACAGGATCTTCAGTTGCTGGATACAATACTGCTATCACTCATGTAGAGGTCACTGCTGTTAGTGGAACATCAATTACTGTTAATGCCAACACCAGTGCTTTAGCAGCATTCACTGGTTCCGCAACTCTTTCCAAATCAGCAAAAGTTTCTGCTCAAGGTGATACAAATAATGGTCTCGAAGTTTATGTAGACGAAGTTTCTATTGTTGCTGGTTAATAAATAAATTAGTACATCCTCTTTTTTATTCATGAGAGCATATAAAGAGATCAAGCATCTCGCTGAAGAAGCAAAGAAGAAAGAGAAAG
>Ga0136656_1000514_pt1 | contig 13557 bp, 14 predicted proteins | sample CPBDNA_9_FD_94862 | JGI IMG/M metagenome (GOLD analysis project Ga0136656, IMG submission 94862) | Freshwater to marine salinity gradient microbial communities from Chesapeake Bay, USA - CPBay_Sum_15_0.8_DNA (version 2) | ecosystem: Environmental > Aquatic > Marine > Coastal | place: USA...
AACCTAGCGAGTTCAGTACTGTACCGTCTACTCGCTTAGATTATAGTTTGAGTGCAACAGCAACTTCTAATACTCGTAATGTAAGTAGATCATTAGAAGAAATTCCTCAGTTTAATATCCAAGGAGCGGATTTTGTTGATACAATTGCTTTAGGGTTGTTTAAAGTACGTGTAACACCATTTTCTAATACAGATCTCAAGCTAAGTTATTTCTTAGCTGAAGGTTATACTGGATCTCTTAATTCTTTTAGAAAAGTACAAAACGAAAACGGCGGAGAAAGAAAATCTTTCTTCTTGGAAGAGCAAGATGATGCTTCTGCTAATATTAAAATATTAGTTAATCCTTATATTAGTAAGCTTGACGGAGATTGGACATCAGCTAATTCTGAAGCACCTAAAAAGTTTGTTAGAGTTAATAAATCAGGGGATGATGGATATGCTAATATCACTCATGGTTTCAAAACAAACGTTCTTTCTGCAAAAGATAATTATTCTGGAGCACAGGGTATATACGGTATTGGTGCATATGCTGATGTTAAGAATACTTCAAAGAACTTGGGTAGTATCCCTGATAAGTTGACTCGTATATTCGATATTGCCTCAAATGTTGATCAGTTCCCAGTAGATGTTACTATTGAAGCTGGTTTAGGTACTGTTTGGGTAAATGAAAAATACAGCAGTGATACTACATTAACATCTGCAAGTGCCTTTGAAGATACAGCGTTCTTAAACTTAGGTAACGCTACTTCTAATACAGGCTTTTATACTCTCAATGAGAATATGACTGCTGAGAGTAATGCAATTGATATTAGAAACGCGTACAGAACTATATTCAATACGTTTGAACAGTTTGCTAGAGAGACTCGTAAAGATCATATCTTCATTGCAGACGTATTACGTAATATAGTTGTACAAGGAGATGATTCTAAGATCTTAGATGATAAGTCTAAGAACTTCAGCCAACATGTTTATTGGCTATTACGTCATCAGTTCGGTGCAGCAAATAGTAACTATGCTACAGTATATGGTAACTGGATTAAAGTTTATGATGCTATTTCAGATAAACAGATCTGGATTCCATTCTCTGGTAATGCAGCTGCAATATATGCTCGTAACGATGCTAACTTCGCACCTTGGTACGCTCCTGCAGGTTATACAAGAGGTGTTGTTACTGCTGCGACAGACATTGCGATTAGTCCAACCCAACGTCAGAGAGATCAGTTATACAGAGTTGCAATCAACCCTGTAACTCAATTCCCTAACGAAGGTATTATTGTATTTGGTCAGAAGACACTACAGCGTAAACCTACCGCATTTGATAGAGTTAATGTTCGTAGATTATTCTTAGATCTCGAGAAACGTACAAGAGAGACTCTTAAGTACTTTATCTTTGAGCCAAATACATTCTTAACCCGTACAAAGGTTGTTAATACATTAACTCCTATCTTTGAAAATTGTAAGCAAACAGAGGGTGTTTATGATTACTTGATTGTATGTGATGAAAGAAATAATACTTCAGCTAGAATTGAGAATAACGAATTGGTAGTAGATATTTACTTGAAACCAGTTCGTGCTGCAGAGTTTATTCTCGTTAACTTCTACGCTGTTAACAATGATGTTAACTTCGAAGAGATTGTTGGACAGTAAAGTATAGTATTCATATTGACGCAAAGCTCGGCGAAAGCCGAGCTTTTTTTATAAATATTTTAAATGAGTAAAGGTATAAAGTATAAGGAAAATGATGCTAGTAATGGTATTATAATAGAGTTTTATAATAGGTTACTTGAGTTTGATACTACTATATCTGACTCTAATTTATTTTATGTGTCATACGAAATACCTTCAGCATTAACCGATGAACTATATTCTGTTATAGGGGAAGCAAGAGATGACGGTAAGATAGGTATATCTAAAACCAAAGAGATTTTTCAGGGTAACAAAATACAAGCTCTAACAACAGGTGTGGATTTACCTGATGATAAGAATTCTATGCAAGTTTTAGATCATGACTCTAAAGTCAATGGTTTTATACCTTTGACAGTTAATTCAGGAAGAGTTTATGATTCTACAGGTTTGTATACTACATTCTACGATACTAATTTAAGTTTAAATGATTTTATATTCAAACCGTGGATAAGATTAATTTCTAGAAATGGCAGCTTTACTAATGAGCTCTATACTAACATGACTGTTGTTTTTCTAGGAAAAGGAGTAAATTCTTCTGGTATATTTAGAAGCCAGCAATCAGTAATAAGAAAGCAATATAACTTTTACGATTGTATACCTATAGATACTCAGAATAAAGATTCTTACAAATATGCTTCAGATTCTAGACCTATAGATCAGAAAATACAGTGGAAGTTTAATAGGTATGAAGCAACGCTTACTAACATTCAATGACATTGAAGAAGTAACTAAAACAATAGTTAATAACGATCTAGAAGGATTATTTCATTTTTGTAGTAAATATGACAATGTAATTGATATACTCAAAGTATATAAAAATACATTATTTGAGAATAAAGTAACTACTTCTATCTACGTTTCAACAGAAGATTTTAAGGGAGATATAGTAGCTGATCGCCCTAACATACTTTATAATTTTCCAAATTATGAATATAAAAACGTAATTGTTGATAATATAAATTTTAAACTTACTTACCCAAAAGTACTTTATCAAGATTTCGATAAAAATAAATTTACTTGTATAAGAGAAATCAACGGAAACAAAGTAACCTCAGATGATATACAGGCATTAATAAGTAGTATACCGATCTCTTTTTATAAAAAAATAATTAAAAAGATAGATGATAATATAATATCTGATATAAACAATATATTTTTATTACATACAAAAAATGAAAAATACTGCAAAAAATTTAACTTTAGTCTAGACGGTATTTTGAACTTATTTTTAATATTATGTAAATATGATACGGAGTATCTGATGAAGCTCAAACTAATTCTTATAAAAGAAGGAAACTTTGCCCTACAAGACTTCTCTACTATTACTATTGAACAATCAAATACTTATTATAAATTATTAAAGGAATTATATAGAGATGAGTCAGATAGCTAATATAGTAAAACTTATAGAAGATAATAACGTATGCACATTTACGTTACCAGAAAGTAAGCGAGAGGTTAACTTTAAAAGGTATGATGTTGCATCTCTTAATAATGTTAGCAACATCTTCAATAAGAGTGATGGTAATGAGATTTTAATAGATTATTATAACTACTTAATTGATTTGATCAAAAAGAGAACGACAGAAGATTTAAGTTATATAGACTTTCTTTACTCTATACTTTATATAAGGTATAACGAAAATGACACCTATAACGATATATCTCTTAAAGAAGCAGTAGAGAGTATACCAGAAAAAATTAGCGAAGTAATAATTCCAGATTCGTTAAAAATATCTGACAATAAAATTGATTATCAGATAAATTTTGAATTACCAAATATGAGCAAGCTTAGTAAGCTTTTGAGAATATGCAAAAAAGACTCTTCAGATATACTCTTCTATAGTATATTTAAATTTGTAAAAGATATAACCATAGAAGTAGGAGAACAATCTACAGAAGCAAATACTATTGAAGATCTTAGAAGTATCTATAATGTAATAAGTTATAAAGCCTTGGATAGAATTAATGATACTACTAATAATATCACGGACAAGCTTTATAACTTATACAATGTAAATATAGAGACAGATACTGGTTTTCTTATTAGTACTTAAATTAATTTACCAATCTTATTGATTACTTGGTTGATTTCGTTATCCCTTCTAAAGAACTGATAAGCGAATGTCGCGTTGAAAGTTACAACGTTACCGTCAGCTGCGCTAATAGTATAAGAAATATCAGCTGCTTCAATAGGGAATACTCCAAATAATTTGTATGTTCGTATAACCTCGAACTCACCATCTAGCTGAGCTAATGTAATAGTACTATTATTATGTAAGGTTTGATCACCTGTTGATGTTGTTTCATCAAATGTCTCTTGTACCCAATTCTCCATTGCAATTCGAGCTGAGCTCTGAGCATCAAGGTAAAAAGCTATTTGATATCCTGTTGTTAAGTTATATTCTACCGGGCCTGGAATATTAAAATTAAACCCAGAATATGGTACTGATACTGGTTTAATCTTTTTACCAGGAATCGTTGCTGTCGTCGCGTAAACTAACTGATCTTCTGTAAAAATAGATGCTCCCTTGTTAGAAACATCTAATACTCTAAACTGATAATTACGAGCGAAATCTTTAGTCTGAGCGACTTTGTAGAAATCCTGTATAGTCTGCTTAATATCTGCCATAAAATTATTTATTCTCAACCAAATGTTTATCTTTAAATTAAATATTTTTAATGGCTATTGACGCTCAAATATTAAATTTTCTTGCTAACGAGAAAGAAAGACAAAGTGATGCTAGAATGAAGTCTTCTATCTTTATGAAGGATACTAGTGAAATTCTATCTAGTATAAAAGATAGTGTTAGATATAATACTACTCAAATTGCGTCTCTTAAAAGTGGTTTAGGTGCTGTTACTGGTAAGATTTTATCTGAAATGGGTAATGTGAAGAAAGATCTTATTAATAAAATATCCAGTAAAGAATCAAGTATAGAAAAACCTAATGCATTAATTCAAAAGAAATCACCTATTGTAGAAAAGCTAGAGGAGATAAGAAGATTAGTACAAAATCAGCGAGATATAATTAAAAGATATGTAGATAAGAGACTAGAGGGCTTACAATTTGAAGGAGATAAAACTAAAATTACTGGAGATAGTAAAGAGTCTGATCAAGATTTAGCCTCTAAAAGAGAAATAAGAGAAGAAAATGCTAAAAAAGAAGGCCTAAATTTAGGAAAAAAGATAGCTGGAGGAGTTTTATTACTTGCTATGGAACCTATAGCGCGTATATTTAATTTCTTTAAAGGTTTAGGACCGTTGATGAGAAAAATTTCTTCTGGAATAAAAAAAATATCAACCGGTGTAAGAGGAACTCTAAAAGCTCTATCTAAAAGTTTAGGACCGTTGATGAGAAAAATTTCTTCTGGAATAAAAAAAATACCAACCGGTATAAGAGGAACTCTAAAATCTCTATCTAAAAGTTCTATTAAATCAATTAAGTCTATAGGTACATTTTTAAGAAGATCTTATTTATCAACTGTAAAAAATATAACAAGTATAACAAGGAAGATAGGGGTTATGTTTAGTAAAGTGGGTAATGCGATAGGTGGTTTGTTCGGAAAAATAGGCGGACTAATCAGCAAGATACCCGGTATGTCTCTATTAACAAAAGGCGCGAAATTTATTGGTAAAAAAACTCCACTTATATCAGGTCTTTTCGAGGCCACAGATGCTGCTAATATCGGCACTATGGGAGCGGAAGAAAGAAAAGAGTATTTAGGTAATATTACAGATGAAGTAGCTGAAAAGGGATTCCTCGGTCGTATGTGGTATTCTCTTAACAATAATGTTAAGGTGATGTCTGCAGTAGCTCAAACTTGGTCAGATAAAAATAAGCTAGAAAAGGAAAATGAAGAAGCAGAAAAAAGAATTCTTGAAATGCAACAAGAGTTGGCTAATAGGAATGAAGCTAGACTAGCTAAAGAAGAAGATGGAGTAGAGAAAATTAAAAGAACGGAAGAGGTAGATAGAACTGAAAGAGATAGAATATTTTTAGAAAATCTCAGAATGTATGAAGAAGAGAGAATGAGACAAATGAGAGAACAAGAACTACCTGAAGCGCCTCCATATCCACCACAAGAAAATAATAACGTAATAATTAATAACACAAATATAAACGCACCTTCAAGCGATTGGGGTCAAAGAATAAGACAATCTGCAACAAGTAAATAATATTATGGGAGTACTTTTCAACTTAAATACAGAACCAGAGTTAATGAATAAGGTTGCTCTATCAGATGTTGTAAATAACGTTTCAGATAGCAAGATGGCACCACTTCCAGAGCCTGTAAGTAAATCTACGATTAACGTTATCAAGAGCTTCAAGTGGACTAAAACTATAAGAAATAACAATAATGATTTTTTAGAGAGTAATATACCTAGCTTAAGCTTGAGAGAATATTATGTAACTCAACCAGGATTTGTATCTAATTTACAAAATATCTTAGAATCATTCCCTGCAGCAATAAGTGGTCTAGCTGCTGCGGTTCCTGAAGATAGTATTTTCGGAGGTATTGTAGGATCAATTAAAGGCGTGCTTGGTAATATAGAGCAATCTAGTGCTTATCAAGACTCACTTGGAGAAAAAATAAAAACTATAACCAACACAATTCAATCAACAGGCTTAAAATCCTCAGGTATACCTACTGGAAATGCTGCATATATGAAGTCATATGAAAATATATATGGAGTACTTGAGTCTAGATTTAGATATTTAATTCCTTACTTTGTCACAGACTGGAAAAATATTAGCAATAGCTGGGAAAGTATTGATATGTCTGATAAAATGGGTAAGGTCCCCGGGCTTTCTCGGGCATTAGACATAGCTAAAGATGTAACACTAGGATTTAATATAGATTACGCTAAGTATTACAAATACGGTAGTAATAACCCTTCTACTAAACTATCTTTTTATCTTGACAATACTTTTGATAGTTTTACAAATGATGCTAACGGTTATGCTCAGTATCAAAAGAACTGGGAATTAATTTTCTTGCTTTTATATCAAAATTTACCGAATAGACGTAACAGATTATTCAATGATCCACCGGTTATATATAAAGCAACTGTTCCAGGGGTATTTACTTATTTATATAGTTACATTTCATCTTTATCTGTTGAGTGTTACGGGAACAGACAGCCATTAACTGTTAATCTTGATGTCGTAGGTCCAGGTGCTCGCAGTAGTTCTGTTAAAACACTGATACCCGAAGCATTCAAAGTTAACCTAGAGATAACTAGCTTATTACCTGAAACTAAGAACTTATTTTTACATAGCTTACAAGATAAAATAACAACATCAAAGCAATAGTATGATAGTTGACCTAAACAAAAAACAAAACGAAATAACAGATTTAGTTGATCTCGAATCTACTAGATATGAAAATATATTTAACTTAGGTACTAGGGATAATTATTATTTCTTTAATATAATTAAGACAGTAAAATTTCCAGAAGAATTAAATCCTGAGTTATACTACACTAAAATTATTACAGGAAAAAAACCCTATACAGCTATTAGTTTTGAATTTTACGGTACCCAAAACCTTTGGTGGTTAATACTTTTGTCTAACAATATTACTAACCCAGTAGACGTAATAACACCTGGTACTAAATTAAAGATAATAAAAAGAGAATATATTAATGATGTTATCCAATCAATTAAGAATTTGAACAATGCCTAAAATTCCAGTAACTAATAAAAATATAAGTAAAAAATCGTTTATTAATATAAACGGGGAACGTATTTTATTGGAAATAACTTTTATTAATAAACTAGCTACCCTACCTATACCAATTGATAATTTTATTAGTTTACAAATTGAAGATGAAATTAATTCCCCTTTTTATAAAGGTATATTGACTATAAAAAACGATAATAATAAATTCGATCTCTTAGGTACACCCGAAAAAATTAATAAAATAAACTACAATTTATTAGAAACTGGAGAAAATTTAATTTCAATAACATTTAATAAAGCTAATAATTTTAAAAAGTCTTATCTGTTTTTTATTGTAGATGAAACTAGTGAGATTGTAGATAATAGTAAAGTAAAAAACTTCTATCTTGAAGATGCATTTTTATACAATTTAAAAAACAGTAAAAAAATATTCACAACATCAGATTTACTAAAAGGAGATACAACTCAGCTATCAGATTATGATAGACAGATTAATGTTAGTGATGCGATAAAAAGTTTATTAGCCTCCTCTATAAGTGATATTGCTATTGATAATGACAATTGGTATCAATCTGTAAATAAATTGAGCTACACATCTACTATAAACGAATCTAGTTTAGAAAGCTTAGATTTTATTTTAGATAAAGCAATTGATCAAAATAATAACTTCTTATACTTACTACAAAGAAACAACACATTTGGTTTGTATAGTATAAAGCAAATGTATGAAGAGTATATTAATAATAATTACGCAAATAATTTCGGGGGTAACTATTTACTTGTGTCTGCCGAGGGCCCAACTGAAAGTATTGCAAAAAATAATGCTTTCAAAGTTTCAGATTTTAGTGTGTATAATGAAAACGGTGATAATACCCTTGATAATATAATTAACCACAAAGTTATAAACTATAATTTCAAAGATAAAAAGTTTAATTTATTTTCTAAAGATAATACTGTAAATCAAGTGGTAAAAGAAATAAAAGAGAGTTTTCTTAATAAGAAAACAACAGTTAACAGAATTACAAGCCCTAGGATAGAAGATAATACATTCTTCAAAACATTATATACTACTAATTCAGATATTGATTCTGCTAGATATGAAGGGAGAAATATTATCTTGAAAAGTCTAATCAACCTATCTACCATGCTTACAATGAGGTGCGATGGAGTTTTTAGCTTAAACAGCGGTAACTTTATCAATGTATCTCATGAACAACAATTTAAAAATAAAATTAATAACAAGCTTAATGGAGGGTGGTTTGTAGTTGGCTATAAACATACTTTTACAAACACAAGCTTCACTTCAGAAATTGCATGTACTAAATTCCACGAATTAATATGAGTTGTCAAGTACCATCAAAAACATTAGTTCATGAGCTAGTTAATACTAGACTTACAAGTAATGCTGACTCTCAAATAAATGCAGTTAGTAATAATAAAGCTTTCACCACTTACAAAGAAGAATTAGAATTATATATTGATTATACAAATTCCAAACAAAAACCAGACCCTATAACAGCAGAAGCTACATTCTGGAAAAACTCAATATCTAAAATTGAAACCCTTCAACCCGAATTCATAGTCTTCTGGACTGATAAGTACGAAACAACACACCCTAAAGTTAAGGAGGAGCTTCAGGGTATGATGAATGTTGAAGAATCTATCCTACAAAATTATAGTGATAGTATTAGCAATTTATTTAGACAAGACGAAAACATTAGCGCGAGATATACTACTGTAGATGATATAGAGTTTGACGCAGCAGTACCTAGTCCTTTACCACCAGTGTTACAAGACAAATTGAATTTTAATATTCAAACCAATCTATTGAACGCTAGTACCAAAGTTAATAGTTTGTTTAATCAAAATATAAATCAGATATTTGACGGCTCTCAACAAGACCAAGCTCATAAATCAAATCTCACAACTGATTATTTTCATGCCCAAAGATTAACTCAAAACAAACCTGAATTACTTGAATTAGTAGCTGATTATATTGGTAATTTATATGAAGTTCTTCTTTATACTTCTAACTATAAGTTAAATAACAAACAAAAAGTAACTCCAGTAACATTTAATACTAACGTAGAAGGAGAGTCCTTAGAAATAGATAGTCTTGGTAATAAAGTCCAGAAGGATAAGAATTATAATACGAAAGACCTACTCGGGTAATTCTTTCGCATCTACATTTATAACGTCTTTACCATTGATTAGTTTTTTTAAAACTTCTTCTCGAGATATTTTTAATTTATGTTCTTGTTCACTATTTTGAAGCATTTGTTTAGATTGTATATCTAATTGTTTTACTTGCAATTGAGTTTTAGATTTCTTATCCTGAGTTACAAGTTTATTGAGAGTTTCAATAGCCCCAGTGGATGCTTTTACTAATTCAGCGAGAGAAGATACATTATCCGCATCTGGTACATGAAAAACGACTTCTTTCATGTTATCAATCATCTCCATACTATCCTTGATTAGTTTAGCAGATTGGTCAATAATGAATTGCTCGACCTTCTCTTTTTCGAGAGGTTCAATATCTTTTTTAGCTGCTAATTGTTTAGCTTCTTTTGGAATATTTTTAAGCTGTGCTATAATATCATTAGCTTCTTCCATAGGATTATTTAATTATAGTATCTAAAAATTAAACCTTGAAATATAATAAAAAAAATATAACATACAAATTATGACAGAAAATGTAAATTGGAATATTATAGATGAGCCTTATATTAACGTAAGGTTTCTCAAAACCCATGACGATGCAATCTTGCCTAAAGTTAATAACCAAGCCTTCGGTACAGGTGATTCTGGATATGATATTTTTAGCGTAGAAGAAGTTGTTGTACCAGCTCGTAGTAGCGTGGTAGCTCCTGTTGGTATTACTGTTGCAGATATTTCTCCTGGTTATTGGTTTAGAATTGAACCTCGATCAGGTCTAGGCTTCAAACATAATATCCAACCACATTTAGGGGTTATTGATAATCAATATCGTGGAGATCTTGGAGTTAAACTATATAACTTTAGTGATGTTGATGTTACTATTGAAAAAGGGAAAGCCGTTGCTCAGTTTGTAGTTTATCCTCTTGTACAGGTGTCTGTTGATTGGTCTAATGAAATAACTGAGACAGCTCGCGGCAATAAAGGTTTTGGTTCATCTGATAATAAGTAAGTTATGGAAATTACTGACATCTGGGTAGAGAAGTATAGACCTACAAAGCTAGATGATGTAGTTCTATCTGAGGATTCACGGGGTTATTTTAACAACGTTAAACAAACGGGTAATCTACCTAATTTATTACTTGTAGGCTCTCCTGGTGTTGGTAAGACTACTTTAGCTAAAGTTATCATTAGCGATATTCTGAATGCGCAGTATCTATATATTAACGCATCAGATGAAAACGGTATTGATACTATTCGTACTAAAGTGTTGAACTTCGCTCAAACGCAGAGTATTTTTGATACTACTAAGGTTATTATTCTAGATGAGTGTGATGGACTTAGTCTTGATGCTCAAAAAGCTCTGCGTAACAGCATGGAAGAGTATCATGATATTGCTAGATTTGTATTAACCGCGAATTACCAGCATAAGATAATCCCTGCTTTGCAATCTAGATGCCATATCTTTCAGTTCGCGCCTCCAAAGCAAGAATATGTAAAGAGAGTTTTATACATTGTTAAACAAGAAAATGTTGATATAGAGCAATCATATCTTTCAGAGCTAATTAGTAAGTCTTATCCGGATTTGCGTAAATGTATCAATAGTATTCAGAAATATAGTATATCTGGTAAGCAGGTCAATGTAGTTACCACTGCGGAGAACGTTATAGATTCATGTCTCTCGTTTGTTAAGAAGAATGACCTATACAAGGCACGTAAACATATTATAGAACATGAGAGCGCGTTTAGCAATGATTATGATACTCTATTTAAAGTACTATTTGATAAATTATACAATAATACTTTAGGGTTACCAGAACAAAAAAACAGAGACTGTATGGTTACAGTCTCTGAATACTTCTATAGAAATAATATTGTTATTGATAAAGAGATTAACTTCTTTACTTGTTTAATTGAATTATCAAGACAAGTACTTTGAAGTGTAGCTTTTATTCTCTGTAGCTAGTTTGTAATCTCCACCTTCAATCTTAGAACTATTACCAACATCGACCTGAGCATCCTTTACGGGCTCAGGTTTGAGATTAATTTTTTCTTCTTTCTCGTTGGTTTTGTCAGTTCTAGTACCCCTATGTACATCTCCCTTTTCATCGAATTCTACCAATTCGATAGGAATAGATAAAGCATTACTGTAAAAACCAGGGGCTTCTTCTACTGTGATATCAGCAATATACTCCTTAGAACCTAAAGTGTTAGTTTCATATTGAGTAGATTTTATTGCGCTGAATAAGATAAATTTACCTGCTTCTTGTAACGCAATAATATTATCCACATAGCCCTTCCTGGCTTCGTCTAGGTTTTTATACCAGTCGGAGCTTTTTACATTAGAACGGATTTTAACATAATCTCCGGGAATTGCGCTTGTTTTTTGAAAGCGTTGGTATACCTCTTCGTATATTTCGTTAAATTTTCCCATTTTAATTATTTATGCTTTTTGTTTTATTATTAAATAATTAATATGGCTATAAATCTAGATTTTTTATCAGATCAATCTACAAAAGATCGCGCGCAAAGCTATGTGTATGCAGATCTGCATTTAGATTTTAAGTTACAATCATCTTTATCAAACAAATTTTTAAATGATAGTGGTACTCAGTATAAAGATGTTAGTATTGATTATGATGTAAAAGCTATAACTAATTCAATAAAAAATATTTTTAATACCAAACCCGGGGAAAAAATTCTTAATCCAGCTTTTGGATTAGATTTAGGTCAATTTTTATTCGAACCCATTTCAGAGGATACTGCGCGAGAGATTGGCAATACGATTTTAGAGCAGTTACCCTTATATGAACCGAGAGTAAATCTTAATTCTATAGACATTGTTGGTAGAGAAAATGAAAATGAATATATAGTAACTATGAGTATTACTATTCCAGAATTAAATAATTTAAATACTCAAATAAAAGGCGTATTAGATACCCAAGGATTTAGATACAACTAATTATGGCAGATATAACAGAATTTAATTTACCAATTAATAGTTATGCTTCGTTTGATGCACAAAGCATGCGAGATCTTATTATTGATAGACTTAATAATAACAGCTCTATTTCTTTCACTGATCAGAATTTCGAGGGTAGCAACCTTAACGCAATAATTGATATCGTATCATATTCATTTCATACTCTTTTATTTTACTTAAATCAAACAAGTTCAGAAAGTATGTTCTCAGATGCGCAATTGTACGAGAACATGAATAGAATAGTAAAGCTTATAGACTACAAGCCAGTAGGTAAACAAACAGCTATAGCTCCTATGATTCTAAAGGGATCAGCTAACCTGTCAACTGGTTACTATACTGTACCTAAATTTGCTTTTGTAACAGCAAACGGTAAAACATACTCTTCTAATAAAGATATAACTTTCCGTAAAACAACAACTGGTGTTGAAACTCTAACAGCTATTGATAATGTTCTGTTCTATGAAGGTAAATATAGAGAGTATCCTAACGTTTCAGCTATTGGGGAAGATTTTGAAATTGTTAACTTATTACCCGGTAATAATGTTAATGTTGATCACTTTAGTATAAAAGTATACGTACAAGAGACTCAAGGTAATAACACTAAATGGTATGAATATACTAGAACCCCGTCGTTGTATTTAAGTAACTCTAATGATAGGGTTTTTGAATGCAGACTAAACCAAAACAAAAATTACGAAATTAAATTTGGTAATAATATAAATGGTAAAAAGCTAACAGCTGGTAATACAATTGCAATTTATTATATTGCTTCTACTGGCGCAGAAGGAGAAATATCTCAAAACAACTTTAGTGACTCTACATTAAACATATTTAATACAACAAAGTATGATCAAATATTTACTGATACTAAAGATCAAACTTTAACATATCTAACAGTTAATGAGAGTGTAGAAATTACTGCTACTAATAGCGACGCAAGTACTAATTATAGCGAAGAAGAAACAGTTGAAGAAATAAGAAATAACGCACCAAAATTTTTCAGCTCTGAATATAAACTAATTACTAAACCCGATTATGAAAATTTTAT
>Ga0136656_1000527_pt1 | contig 13420 bp, 16 predicted proteins | sample CPBDNA_9_FD_94862 | JGI IMG/M metagenome (GOLD analysis project Ga0136656, IMG submission 94862) | Freshwater to marine salinity gradient microbial communities from Chesapeake Bay, USA - CPBay_Sum_15_0.8_DNA (version 2) | ecosystem: Environmental > Aquatic > Marine > Coastal | place: USA...
GTCGCCTTAGCGTTGCGAGGGTGAAGGCTCGCCGATTCGGTCAACGCGCACTCGTTGCCACCGGTGCGGTTGCCCTCCTTGGTTCGTGCGCCACGAATGCGCCGCAGGACACTTGGCAGCCCAAGGGCCCCAACGCAAAGATGATCGACGATCTGCAGCAGCCGGTGTTCGCGGTGGCCGGCATCATCGGCATCATCGTGTCCGTTGCCGTTGCGTACGTGATGTGGCGATACAAGGACCGCGGACAGCCGATTCCGGAACAGACGCACGGTAAACCGGCCCTGGAGATCACCCTCACGGTGATTCCAGCGCTCATCTTGGCGGTGGTTGGCGTCTTTACGTTCCGCGTCATCTTCGATCTGGCACGAACCGACGACACTCAACTCGTCATCAACGTCACGGGTCAGCAATGGTGGTGGGAGTACGACTACCCCGTGCAGAACGAGTGGGGCATCACCCAACCCATCATTTCCTCCGGACAACTCGTGATGCCGGCGGGCACGAAGGTGCTCCTGCGCGAAACCAGTCGCGACGTCATCCATTCCTATTGGATTCCTGCGCTCAACGGCAAGCGTGATGCGGTGCCCGGGCGAATCCACACCCTTCGACTCGAGGCTGACGAGCCGGGCATCTATGCCGGTCAGTGCACCGAATTCTGTGGTCTTTCCCACGCGAATATGCGCATGGAAGCCGTTGCGCTCTCGAAGGAGGACTTCGCGAGCTGGATCGCCAACCAGCAAGCCGCGTATCGGACGCCTGCCGAGGGCACCCTTGCCAAGGAAGGCGAAGCAGTGTTCCTCAACCAGTGTGTGCGCTGCCATCAAGTCGACGGGTTGAAACGTCCGGACGGAACCCTGGCAATTGCTGCACCTGATGAAAACGTGTGGTCCGGTGCCGCACCGAATCTCACGAAACTGATGACTCGAAACACGTTTGCCGGAGCCATGTTCGACCTCCTGCGAGATGCGTGTCGCGACGACGTCTGGAAGGCGGACAGTGCGGAGTTCGGCGTGAAATATCTCGCCGGTGTCGACGAGGCGTGTCTCAATGTGAACGATCTTCGTGCGTGGTTGCGCAATGCGCCGGAAGTGAAACCAATGTATGCCAACCCGGCACTTCTCACCGAAACCAACGGCAAGTATCGCGGCATGCCGAATCTTGGACTCAGCGAATCCGATATCGACAAGCTCGTTGCCTACCTGCTCACGCTGAAATAGGAGATCACCATGGCCATCATCGAACGCCCTGCTCCAGGAACCACCGTTCCCGCATTGACACCAGCAGCGCCAGCCATCACCCCTTCGCGCACGTACGGAGCCCTTCGTCGCCCGGTGGCCACCACCGGATGGAAGTCGTGGCTGTTTACCGTTGACCACAAGAAACTCGGGCTCATGTACGGCGCCACGGCATTGTTCTTCTTCATCGTCGGCGGGCTCGAAGCGGTGCTGATTCGTCTTCAGCTGGCGGCTCCCGACGGCAAGGTCCTGAATGCCGACCTGTACAACCAAATGTTCACCATGCACGCCACCACGATGGTGTTCTTGTTCGTTATGCCGATGGCGGCGGGTTTTGCGAACTACTTCGTCCCGCTCCAGATCGGTGCACGCGACGTGGCGTTCCCACGAATCAATGCCTTCGGCTTTTGGTGCCTGCTCGCCGGTGGCATCGTCGTCAACTTGGCGTGGTTCCTCGGTGGCGCTGCCGACGGCGGATGGTTCATGTACGCACCCAACTCTGGACCGGTGTTCTCGCCCAGCAAAGGCGTGGATTTCTGGACGCTTGGTTTGCAGATTGCCGGCATTGCGTCACTGACCGGCGCCATCAACCTGATCGTCACCGTGCTCAACATGCGCGCGCCGGGTATGACGCTCATGAAGATGCCGGTGTTCACGTGGATGATCACGGTCGTGCAGTTTCTCCTGCTCTTTGCAGTGCCGGTCATTACCGTCGCACTCTTTCTGCTTACGTTCCAGCGCAGTTTCGGTGCGCAATTCTTCGACGTCGCGGCTGGTGCCGACCCGTTGTTGTGGCAGCACTTGTTCTGGATCTTCGGTCACCCCGAGGTGTACATCCTGATCCTGCCGTCGTTCGGCATCATCTCGGAAGTGTTGCCGGTGTTCAGCCGTAAGCCGTTGTTCGGCTATCCGTTCGTGGTGTTCTCGGGCGCGGCAATCGGCTTCGTTGGCTGGGGTGTCTGGGCGCACCACATGTTTGCCTCGGGTTTGGGGCCGGTATCCGTGGCCGTTTTCTCACTCGCCACGATGGCCATCGCGGTTCCCACTGGCGTGAAGATCATCAACTGGACGCTCACCATGTGGGGTGGCAAGTTGGTGTTCACCACGGCGATGAAGTTTGCGATCGGTCTCGTGGTGCTCTTCACCATCGGCGGACTCTCCGGAGTCACCCACTCGGTTGCTCCGAGTGACACGCAGCAAACCGATACGTACTACATCGTGGCCCACTTCCACTACGTGCTCTTTGGTGGAGCCATCTTCGGGATCTTCTCGGGTTTCTACTATTGGTGGCCCAAGATGTTCGGCAAGATGCTGAACGAGCGTCTCGGTTCCTGGAACTTCTGGCTGATGGTGATCGGAATGAACATGACCTTCGGACCGATGCACATCCTGGGTCTGCAGGGCCAGCCGCGCCGCATGTACGTGTGGACCGAGGCCCGAGCCGGGGAAGGTTTCTTCAACCTTGGCTTCTGGAATCTCATCGCATCGATCGGCTCGCTGATCCTGACGGTGGGTATCGGACTGTTCCTCATCAACGTCGTGGTGACTGCACGGAGCAAGGTGCGTGCTCCACTCGACCCCTGGAACGCACGCAGTTTGGAATGGATGACCTCGAATCCGCCCAAGGAGCACAATTTCGACTCCATTCCCCATGTGCATCACTTGGATGAGTTCTTCCACCGTAAGTACGAGGAGGATCCGACCACGCACACCATGCGAGAAGTTGCGAGCGCCGAGGACGTGTTGGCAGAACTTGAACGGAATGCCGACAAGCACATCCACATGCCGTCACCCTCGTACTGGCCGTTGGTGCTGGCTTGCGGAATGCCGTTCGTAGCGCTCGGAGTCATCTATTCGATTCCAGTGGCAATCGCTGGTGGACTCATCATGCTGTATGCGTTGTACGGCTGGGCATTGGAGCCATCAACTGCTCCGGAAAGCGACTTTGATGCTCCGTCAAGCAATGGTCATGCGGTAGGGGCATCACATGGCTGATACCGCAACCCACGAGGCTCACGTCACCAGCACGGGTCTTTCCAATGTGAAGCTCGGAATGTGGTTGTTCCTGGGCTCAGAGTGTCTGTTGTTCGGTGGGCTGATCTCCACGTACATGCTCTATCGCGGTCGGGTCTCCAATGGTCCGACACCCGAGCAGATCTACGACATTCCGTTCACCTCGGTGAGCAGTTTCGTGTTGCTGATGAGTTCGCTCACCATGGTGTTGGCGGTGGCTGCCGCCCACAAGAAGGATGACCGTGGGACGAATCTGTGGTTGACCGTCACCGCACTTCTCGGTGCCACCTTCGTCGGTGGTCAGGTGTACGAGTTCACGGCGTTCTACAACGAGGGTCTCGGCTTCACCACGAGTCTGTTTGGGTCCAGTTTCTACACCTTGACGGGATTCCACGGGGTACACGTGACCGTCGGCATCATCATGCTGATGGCGCTCGTCGCGATCAACAAGCGCAGCAGGGTTCCCGGCAGCAAATCCGAAACCGTGGAGATGATCGGTTTGTACTGGCACTTCGTCGACATCGTATGGATCATCATTTTCACCCTCGTCTACCTGATTCCGGTGTGATCCAATGACCACCGACACCACTCACGACACCGATTCAGCACACGGTACGGACCACGCCGTCGAGCACGGAATGTCCACTCGTGGGTACATCAACATTGCGCTCATCCTGGCGGCGATCACCGCGCTGGAGGTTTCCACGTACTACGTGGACTTCGGGCCGTTGTTCCTGCCCGCACTTCTCATCATGATGGTGGTGAAGTTCTTCATGGTGGTGAGTTACTTCATGCACCTGAAGTTCGACAACAAGCTGTTCAGTTGGCTGTTCTATGCGGGCCTATTCTTGGCAGTTGGTGTGTACGTCGCCGCTCTGGCCACGTTCCATTTTTTCCTTCGCTGACCGTGGCCGCGTGGTCGCCGATGATGATTGCTGAGTCAGCCGACCTGTTGGTTAGCCCGTGGCGATTTCAGGCGCATCCCGAAGTATGGCTGTTGGTACTGTTCGTCGTTGGTTCGTGGTGGTATGCGGTTCGTTTCATCGCGCCGCACACGCCCGAGGTTCGATCCGGTTCGCCGACGGTGACGAGGCGACAAGGCTGGCTGTTCGTATCGGCGGTTGCGACGCTGTGGCTCGCGAGCGACTGGCCGATCCACGACATCAGCGAGGAGTACCTCTACTCGGTACACATGTTCCAGCACATGGCATTGTCCTACTTCCTGCCGCTGTTGGCGGTTCTCGCAACACCGCTGTGGCTGTTTCGAGCGGTGCTCGGATCACCGCGAGCAGGTCGGGCGATTCGATGGTTGGCACAGCCCGTAATCGCCGGATTCATCTTCAACGTCGTCATCATCATCACCCACATCCCTGGGGTGGTGAATCAGAGCGTCTCTAATCCGTTGTTGCACTACTCGGTGCACGTTGCAGTGGTGCTCTCGTCATTGTTGATGTGGATCCCGATCGCCGCGCCGGATCCGTTGATGCGAATTGGTTATGGCGGTCGCATGGTGTACTTGTTCCTCATGTCGGTGATTCCAACCGTGCCTGCCGCTTGGTTGACCTTTGCCGAAGGTGCGGTGTACAAGCACTACGACATTGCGGTGCGGGTGTGGGGACTCTCGGTTACCACCGACCAACAGATTGCAGGGGCGATAATGAAGACGGGTGGGTCCATCTTCTTGTGGAGCATCATCGTGTTCCTGTGGTTCAAACGTTTCATGGGGGGATATGGTCGGCAGCAGAGTTACCGACGAACACCCGACAAGACGCTCACCTACGACGAGGTGACGAAGGCATTCGACCGGGTTCCCGCGGCACCAGAGCCCCACCGCGACTAGGCAAAATCTCAGCCGTCGAAGCGGAACAATCGTGAAGCGATGATTGGTGCAACGATGGCCCACCCGAGCAGGTCGAGCCACACCCCACTTCCCGAGGCATAACTGAACCAAGCGTCGCTGGTTGCTCCACCAAGCGACGTGTGCATCGCCTCGGCTAGTGCACCAGAGGGAAGAATCCGCGCGATGAGGGCCATGGCATCGGGGAGTTCGTCGATCGGCACGATGATGCCACCAACGGCGAGCAACGCCAGATACAGGCCATTCTGCGCCGCCAAGTTTGCCTCCGCCCGCAAACGTCCGGCGAGTGTCAATCCAATTCCTGCAAAGGCGGAGGTGCCGAGCACGATTGCCACAATCAGTTTCCACCACGTCACTACGCCGGGCGACCATCCCATGATCGAGGCGATGACGAGCAACACGGCAATTTGTGCCACTTCGACGATTGCAACCGACATGGCCTTGGCCCAGATGAGTCGCTCGCGACCGAGCGGCGTGGCACCAAGACGTTTCAGCACATGGTACGAGCGCTCGAACCCCGTGGCTATTCCCGTGCTCACCATTGCCGTGGACATGATGGACAACGTGAGGACCGATGACACCAGTCGCGAGAGGGACACGCTGTCGGGTAACACTTGCACGTTGCCGAAGAACACGAGGATGCCAACGGGAATCACCAAGATGAGCAGTAGTTGCTCGTAGTTGCGCAACAACGTGGTGAGCTCCATCCGTGTTTGTTGGACCACCAATTTCATCTGGTGACCTCTCGAACTACGTCTTCGAGTCGACGTTGACCGGAACGAAGGTTCTCAACGGTGTCGTCCAACACCACCTCGCCCTGATGGAGCACCACCGCATGTCGTGCAACCCGCTCCGCTTCATCGAGATCATGGGTTGCGAGAACCACGCAGCAACCCTTGGCGGTCAACTCGGCGATGATGCCACGAATCATGTCGCGTCCATCCAGATCGACTCCCGCGGTTGGCTCATCGAGGAACGCGATATCGGGGTCGGCCGCGAGAGCGAGGGCCAAGGAGAATCGTTGTCGCTCGCCACCCGAGAGACGACGCCATGTGGAGGATGCTCGATGTTGCAACCCCACCTGCTCAAGGACGCGTCGCGGTTCGACTCCACGGTCGTACAGGCGGCAGTAGTGACGAACGAGGGGAAACACACGTGCACTCGGTGCGATACCGCCATCCTGCAGCATGACGCCGATGCGGGCGCGTGAGGCGTTGTCGATTTCCGCGATGTCCTTACCCAATACCCGAAGCGAGCCACTGGTGGCCTTTCGTAATCCTTCGCAGGCCTCCAGCGTGGAGGTTTTTCCCGCGCCATTGCGCCCCAATATGGCGGTGACCTCACCGTGGCGCGCTTCAAACGACGCGGACCGTACCGCAGTGATATCACCGTAACGAATGACGAGGTCACGAACGGCAAGCGCGGTGTTGTTGATCGCCGTACTCACTACGAACACAGTAGACATCAAACTCGGTATACGAGGTACAGCACTAGCCTTGGCGAGCGTGATAGATGTCCGGTTGTTGCGAACACAACCCGACCTCGTGCGTAATGCCCTGCAGCGGCGCGCCAAACCCGAGGTGCTGGAACAACTGGATCACGCCATCCGACTCGATGTACGCCTTCGTGACATCGTGACCGAACGGGACGCGGCTCGTGCACGCATCAACGATTTGTCGAAGGAGGTCGGCGCATTGCGCCGTGAGAAGAAGGATGCCGAAACACTGATGTCGGAGAGTCGCGCCCTTGGTGATCGCGAGAAGGCGCTCGACGAGGAGTATGCCCAGGTGGAGGCGGTGTTGCGGGACGTACTGCTGCGCATTCCGAACATGCCACACCCCGAGGTAACGGACGGCACCAACAGCGACGACAACGTGGTCGCCCGTGGACCGTTGCAGATGCCAGAAACATTTGCCGACCATCAGCGGGTACCGCACTGGGAAACGGGTCATGCCCTCGGCATCCTCGACTCCGAGCGTGCAGTAAAAATTTCCGGTGCCATGTTTACGATGCAACGTGGTCTCGGTGCCACCCTCGCACGCGCCTTGTGCCAATATGCGTTGGATCGCAATGCCGACGCCTTCGAGGAGATTCGTCCTCCGTCGTTGGTTTCCAGTGCAACGTTGACGGCAACCGGCCAGCTACCGAAGTTTGCGGATGACGCCTACAACATCGGTCGTGACGACCTGTGGTGTATCCCCACCGCCGAAGCGCCGCTCACCTCACTTCATGCCGGGGAGATCCTGGACGAGTCGAACCTCCCCGTTCGCTTGATGGCGTTTTCCCCGTGTTTTCGGCGGGAGGCGGGATCGGCGGGGCGGGACACCCGTGGAATGTTGCGCAGTCACGAGTTCGACAAGGTGGAAATTCTGGCGCTGACAACGCCGGAGAGTGCGCCAGCGATGTTGGAGGAATTCATCGAACGAGTGACGAGCACCATTGCATCGCTGGGGATGCCGTATCGCCTGCTGGAGATTTGCACCGGAGATCTCGGCCAAAGCCATCACCGCAGTATCGACGTCGAGGTGTATGCGCCGGGCTGTGATCAGTGGTTGGAGGTGAGTTCCATCAGCTGGTTCAGCGACTACCAGGCCCGACGAGGTGACATTCGTTTCCGTCGCGACGGCAAAAAAGGCACTGAATTCGTGCACACGTTGAATGCTTCCGCCCTCGCAGTACCGCGGGTCTGGGCGGCGATCCTGGAGAATTTCCGGAATGCCGATGGTTCGGTCACCGTACCGAAGGCGTTGCACCCGTACATGCGTGGCGCAACCCTGATTCCCGTACCGACAGCCACCGCACGATGACGCTGCGCGATCGCAGGGTGCAATACGAAACGGCCGGACTCGACCGTTCGGAGTTGTCACCCGATCCTGTTCGTCAGTTCACGACGTGGTACGAACAGGCTGCGGCAGCCGGAGTTGCCGAGCCGAATGCTTTCTCCTTGTCGACGATCGATTTTCGGGGTGCACCAAATGGTCGGATCGTGTTGGCGCGCGGGGTGGATGATCGCGGGGTTGCGTTCTACACCAATTACTCGAGTACCAAGAGTCGCGAGATTGCGGCGTCGATGATGGCCTCCGGTACGTTTGCGTGGTTGGACCTGCATCGCCAAGTGCGGTTTCGCGGTGATGTCGTGCAGATGAGCGGAGCGGCGAGCGACGAATACTTCGCCTCACGACCCCGTGAGTCGCAGCTTGGTGCATGGGCGTCGCCACAGTCGGAGGTCATCGCCGATCGTTCCGTGCTCGAACAACGGTTGTCGGACGCTCGCCGTCGTTTCGGTGACGGTCCAGTCCAACGTCCGCCGGGATGGGGTGGCTGGTTGATCGTGCCGTCGGAATGGGAGTTCTGGCAGGGCCGTCCGAGTCGATTGCACGACCGGTTTCGTTATACGCGTTCAGATGCTGGTTGGGTGATCGAGCGGCTTGCGCCCTGACGTTGTGGGGCGCCAGGTGCGCGCCGACTCCGCAAGCGCAGCAATGAGTGCACTGGTATGGGGCGTGGGGTGAGGACCTTCCCAGTCCCACCACAAAGGACTGGTACCGCGTACGCGGGGTGGGAGTTCGAGTTGCACGCCACCCATCGGCGGCACGTTCACCGGATTGTGCGGGTGGAGTCCCCGTAGTTCCTTGGGAATCTTGTCGAGGTCATCCTCCACCCCGTACGCCGGCAGGGCTCGTCGAAGGTGGACGGACGTGTGTGCGGCGAGTTGTCGATTGGTTCCACCCAACAACATCGTGGTAAAGAGCCCGCGGCGTCCGAATCCGTGCACGGTGATGACGACATCAACGTGTGCGAGGAAGGATGCGAGAGCGTCCGATTGTTCCGCAGTGAAGCGATGAGAGGGCACGTGTTGACGCAACCCTGCCGGCTGGTGCACTCCGTAGTACGAAGAATTCGAGTCGAGTGCAGCTTGACGCGCAATGAGGTCGGTTCGTTCTTCCAGTGAGCCGCCATGAAACGCCATGAAGCCGAAACTGCCGCGCAACTCCACGACCTCTTCGACTCCGGGCTGGGCCAACAGATATGCCAGATTCATGGTCATCGATTCGTGCTGCGACGACGAGTGATGAGAGCCGCCGCCAAGATGACGAGTCCACTTGTAACGGTGACTGACACTGCACCGATATCGGACAGGTTGTTGACAATCGTGGTTTGCCAGTTACCGAAGGTTTGCAGGACGCCACCTTGGTCGGTGCGTTCGGTGATGGCGACGTACCAATACCAGGTGAGATACACACCGGTGATCAGGATCAATCCACTCGAGACGTGTGACACCACCGACATGACCCCCCTGCCCGCGCGAACGAGTGCCGTTTTGGCGAAAGCCAACGACGTGGTGAGTGCCATCACGAACAAGGCCATCCCTGCCCCGTACATCACCACGCTGAACACCCCGGAAAGCACTCCATTGCGGGAGAAACTGCCGAGAATCGCCGTGGTGAGCAGTCCGATGGTGCACCCGATGGAGGCAACGGCATACACCATGCCGAACATGAACATGCCGCCGATGCGGCTACGTCGGGTGTCACCGTTGAACACCGGAATCCACAATCGAGGTCGCCAGCCGGACAACATCCGTACACCCATGACGATGAGAACGAGGCCCACCACCAGTGCGGGGTACTTGGCATTGAGTTCGATCCAGTTGGTGAAGAGTCGTGAAACGGCCCCCACGAGGAGGAACACCACGAGGAAGCCTGCCGATACCGACGAGCCGACCGATAGCGACCGTCGTACGCGGGTCGTCGCATCGGCATCATCGGCGACACTCAGATACGACACGAGATAAGCGGGAAGCAATACGAATCCGCACGGGTTCACTGCGGCCAGGATGCCGAGGAGGAGTGAGTAGGTGAAACTCCCCTCGATGAAGGTAATCACGTGGGAAACACCTCGTTGATCGCCAGGCTCAATGTTTCGGCAGTGACCTCGCCGGTGAGTTGGCGTCGAACGACACCACCGGCATCGATGAGTAGGGTCACCGGTGCAGTTGCGACGTTCATCGCGCTGGTGAGAGTTCCATCACGATCGAAGAAATTGTCGAACGTCGCGTTGTAGCGAGCTAGGAACGAACGGGCGGATTCGGTGGTATCGCTGATGTTCACGCCGATGAATCGAATGTGATCGAATTTCGCATCCGCCGCAACCAGTACGGGGAATTCACGACGACACGGCTCGCAGGTCGAGAACCAGAAATTGACGACGAGCGGCGTCCCGAGCCACGTGTTGGTCGCAACGCGGTTGGCATCGTCATCCAATAATTCCACCGATGCAAGAACGCGGCCCTCCGATACCTTGTTGAGGGCGATGCTTCCAGCGGTGGTGTCGAGCAGGTACTCGTCCTCCTCGCCGTCGGAAAGAATCCAGCCACCGCCGAGCGCAATGACAAGTGCAAGTGACAGTGAGGCGACAAAGAGCGGTCGACGCATGCGCACGAAGCGAGGCTACCGACGAGCAACATCTTCGGTAGCGTCGTCGACGTGTCGCGCATGCAAAAAGTGTCACCTCCGTCACCGTTTCCCACAGTCGGTCGAACGTACGAAGCCACGCGTCGCGTCCGTCTCGGTGACGTGACACCGAAGGGTCGTCTGCGACTGGATGCGACGGCTCGATATTTGCAGGACATCGCAACGGATGATGCTCTTGACGGAAACTACGACGATCCACACGGTTGGGTGGTACGACGAACCGAAATGTGGGTGCATCACTTTCCCAAGTACCTCGATGACCTCGTACTTACGACGTGGTGTGGTGGAGTGGGTTCCCATTGGGCAGAGCGACGAACACGAATCACCATCGCCGGCGAGACAGGATCCCCACCTGCAATGGAGACGGCAGCCTTGTGGGTTCGAGTCGATCTCAAGACGCTGAAACCACTGCAATTATCGGATCACTTTCGAGAGCTCATCGGGCAGTCGGCGGCTGGACGCAAGATATCCGCACGTTTGTTGGTGGGTCGTGATCTGCCCACCAACTCAATGTCGGTACCGCGGACACATGTTTCCCTGCGCTTCAGTGATTTTGATGCCGTCGGGCATTTGAACAACGCCGTCTACTGGGAGTCCCTCGAGGAGTATTTGGCGAATCATCGTGATCGACGTGCCCCGCTTCATGCAACGGTGGAGCATCATCGCTCGGTGGAACAAGGAGCCTTGCTCACCGTTGCAACGTATGAATTGGGTGATCGTGCCGTGCTACACCTGCGGGATGGTGAAGAAACGGCATCGCTGATCCAGCTGGTATCCGACTAGTGCTGCGCCACTGGTTCGCGGTACCAAGTGCCATGAACTCGATTCTGTTCTTCGTTGGTTGGTGTGCCGGATGGGTTTGTTTCGTCGGCGCTGCGCGTCGAGGAGGTACCCGTCGATACACAGCTCGATCCCCCGGTGACTCGTCACGTCGCGATCCCGTGAGTGTGGTGGTTCCGTGTCGAAACGAAGAAGGCAACGTACCGGAGCTACTCGGTTCGCTGCAACGGTCACTTCGATCCGCCGACCAAGTCATCGTCGTCGACGACAACTCCATCGATGCAACCTCGCGCGTCGCCGAAGAGTGTGGAGCAACGGTGATTCATGTTGGATTGCTACCCGATGGCTGGGCAGGAAAGCCCTACGCATGTTGGTTGGGTGCACGGCACGGAACGCACGAGACGATCATTTTCATCGACGCCGACGTTCGTTTAGGACCGAACGCAATCGATGACATCGTGAACGTGCTTGATGAATACCCCACGGCAGTGGTGAGTGTGATGCCATGGCATCACACAGGAACGCTGGTGGAGCAACTGAGCATGATGTTCAACGTCGTCTCATCCCTGGTGGGGGGCATTCAGACGCGTCGTGGCACCCGTCGAGTGGCGTACGGGCCGTTCATGGCCGTGCGGCGCGACGTGTACATGTCGGTGGGCGGTCATGCCAATGAGCAAGTCCGCCGTGCGGTGGTGGAGGATCTTGCCATTGCCCGGACGATGCCCGAATCGGTCGCCCTGCTTGGGCGTGAAAAAGAGGTGGAGTATCGGATGTATCCCCACGGCTGGAACCAACTACTGGAGGGCTGGACGAAGAACACCGCGCTCGGTGCGGTATCGGTTCCGCGTTGGTCGGCGATCGGCACCATCGTGTGGGTTGCATCGCTGTGCGGCGGTGTCGTGACGTCACCGTGGTTCTATGTGCTCTCGGCAGGGCAGATGTGGGTGTTTTCCCGGCGAGTCGGCAACTTCGGCCCGATCAGCGTCCTTTTGTACCCGGTGCACGCGATGGTATTTGTTGGTGTCGCACTTCGCAGTGCGGTTCGCTCAGCCCTCTTCGGCAGCGTTACCTGGCGAGGCCGAAGCATCGACACGAGGTGACGGAGTGAAGAACGTCGACCGATAGAACGCCAGTTCCTTCACGCTCTCGCGAATGTCGTTGAGTGCACGATGCGCGCCGGTTTTGGTCGGTCGTGAGATGGAGGTAGTTGGATACCAGCGCTTGGCGAGTTCCTTCACGCTCGAGACATCGACACTTCGATAATGCAGGTAGTTCTCGATGTCCGGTAAATACTTCGCCAAGAATCGACGGTCGGTGCCGATGGAGTTCCCGCACAAGGGAACGGATCTCGCGTTTGGTACGTGCTGCTTGATGAAGGAGAGGGTGGCGGTACCCGCTTCTTCCAGCGTGGTTCTCGAGGCACGAATCGCCTCCAACAGCCCGGATTCCGTATGCATGGTGACGACGACGGGATCCATGGCTGCGAGCACCTCGTCGGGTTGATGGATGACGAGATCGGGACCCTCCGCGACGACGTTGAGCTCGTCGTCAGTGATGAGAGAGGCGATTTCAACGATGACATCCACCGTGGGATCCAGCCCCGTCATCTCCAAATCCATCCAAACGAGCACCTTCCAACCCTACGGCGGGCGTCGTATCGTCGTGGGGTGGCTTCCTCCTTGATCGTTCCGATTCGGCTGTTGGATTCCGACCTACCGTTGCCCGCCAAGGCCCATCGGGATGATGCCGGACTCGACCTCCATGCACGTGTCGATGCGCACCTGGCGGCAGCTGGCGGTCGGATGCTCGTTCCTACGGGTATTGCTGTCGCAATTCCCGTCGGGTACATGGGGATGGTGGTGCCACGTAGCGGTCTCGCGCTGAAACACGGGATTTCCTTGGTGAACACTCCGGGCATCATCGATGCCGCATATCGCGGTGAGCTTCAGGTGGTCATGATCAACCATGATCCGACGACCGACTATCAGGTGAAGCGTGGCGACCGTATCGCACAGCTGATCGTGCAGGCGATAGCTGACGTGGAGTGGTCCGTGGTGTCA
>Ga0136656_1000529_pt1 | contig 13364 bp, 12 predicted proteins | sample CPBDNA_9_FD_94862 | JGI IMG/M metagenome (GOLD analysis project Ga0136656, IMG submission 94862) | Freshwater to marine salinity gradient microbial communities from Chesapeake Bay, USA - CPBay_Sum_15_0.8_DNA (version 2) | ecosystem: Environmental > Aquatic > Marine > Coastal | place: USA...
CTCCGGGTGCCGGGACTTCCAGCGAAGTTTCATGGTGAAGGAGCCCGAAAGGGACGCGAGTCCGAGGGTGATCAGGTGGACGGGCGGTATCGCCAATGGCTACGCGACGTCGCTCGAATCACCGTCGGAACCCAGCGAAAGTATCCCGTTCTCGGACGGTTGCCGCTGATCGTCGTCGGGGTGGATCGGTACATTGCGTATCTCACCGAAGTAGCCGACTCTCTCGAGATTGCAGCCGTCATTCATGGATCACCCGACGCATTCACCACCGCCGAACTCGATTCCCGGATTGGAGTCGAGGTCGACTGGCTCCGCAACGAACGGGTGGTGAAAGCGTTGAACAGGGCGACTCGTGATATCGGGGCTGGACGAACGAGCGTGGATCTTGCCGAAACCCGACGTTGGGCTGAACTCGGGCGGGTGGACTCCCTGATTCTCGAGGACGGTGTGACGAGCGACGAGGTGCTGGCGCTTGCACTCGACGTATATTCGCGGGCTGGTGAGGTGTTGTCGGCACCCACCGGGGCAATCTCTGCGCACCTACCCGTGCTAGCCCCGTCGCACTGGGTGGCGACACTGCGCTGGTAAAACTGCGTGCCGTGGTGAGGTTCGACCGCCGCGAGCCCGAACTGTCACGAAATACGGGGTTCGTGCGTAACTACGCCTTAGCCTGAAACGACCCCTTGGAGGAAGAGCAAGCGTGAAGAAGTTCAAAAAAGGCGACACCGTCATCTACCCCCAGCACGGTGCGTGCACCGTGAAGGCCATCAAGCGCATGCGAGCCTTCGACGTGGTACAGGACTACCTGATTCTCGAGTCCGTCATGACCGATGCCACGGGAAAGGGTATGACCCTTTCCGTACCGGTCGCCAAGGTGTACGACCTCGGCATCCGTCCGCCGGTATCCAAGAGCGAACTGCAAGACCTCGTCGACGTGCTGTCGAAGCCCGATCCTCGAGTACCTGCCAACTGGTCGCGTCGTTTCAAGAACCACCAAGAAAAGTTGAAGAGCGGTGACGTGTACCAGGTTGCCGAAGTGGTGCGCAACCTGGCGGCTCGCGATCGTGAGAACCAACTTTCTGCTGCCGAAAAAACGATGTACGAGCGTGCACGCCTGAACCTCATCTCCGAAATTGCCCCATCCAAGCGTTGCAGCACCGAGGAAGCCACACGATTCCTCGACGATGCACTCGAAAAAGGTGTGCTGAGCGCGGGTGGAAAGTCGCAGTTGCAAGAACTCGGTCGCGCGTCCACCGGCGGCAAGCGCAAAGCCGACCCGAAGAAGACCGACGCGAAGAAGCCAGCCAAGCCCAAGGCGACGAGCAAGAAAAAGTAGTTCATGTTCGAGCGGCCCACTCGTGACGGAGTGATGCTGTGAAGCAGCCGACGCGCGACGAGTTGTTCGTCGCAATCGAGCGGGGCGACATCGACACGGTGGTGATGGCATTCCCAGATTTGCAAGGTCGCCTCGTCGGTAAGCGCACTACAGGCCGGTTCTTTCTCGAGCACGTTGCCGAGCATGGCACTGAGAACTGCGATTATCTCATCGCCACCGACTTCGACGACGTCGCCGTACCCGGTTACCGCTTCGCTTCCTACGACCTCGGCTACGGCGACATGTTGGCTCGAGCCGACTTTTCCACCATTCGGATGACGCCGTGGGTCCCCAAGACTGCGCTCGTCCTCTGCGATCTCTACTCGGTGAAGACCGGCGAACCAATTCGGGTGGCACCACGGCACGTGTTGCGCGACCAGGTGCTCGCCGCACAACGAATGAACCTGGAACCAATGATCGGCAGCGAGATCGAGTTCTACCTGTTTCACGAGTCGTACGAGATGCTCCATGAGCGCGGACATCGCAACCTCACCCCGCACTCGCCGTTCATGGAGGACTACCAAATCGTCCAAACCACACGGGATGAATACGTAGTGGGCGAGATTCGTCGTGGTCTGGAGGCAGCCGGTATTCCGGTGGAATTCTCCAAGGGCGAAGCAGGCCGCGGTCAGCACGAGTTGAACCTGGCGTATACGCGGGCGTTGGAGATGGCCGATCGAAACGTGGTGTACAAGACCGCAGCAAAGGAGATTGCAGCCGGGCTCGGGCGAAGCGTCACCTTCATGGCCAAGTACGACTTTGCTGAAACCGGGTCATCGTGCCATGTGCACTCCAGCCTGTGGCACTTGAGCGAGGGTGCGTTGCGAGGCTCGGCCTTCGACGGCGGGGTCGCACACGGGGCTACGGCGCATGCGGCTTCTGCGCAGAGTGGTGCGGCGCACGGCACCGACGCACCGGTATTGACCGATCACTTCCGCATGTATGTGGCGGGGCAACTTGCGGCCGCGCGTGACTTCAGCATCTTGTGGGGCCCGACGGTAAACAGCTACAAACGATTCCAGCCAGACTCATGGGCTCCAACGGCGGTGGCGTGGGGAATCGACAATCGAACGCTCGGGTACCGCGTGGTGGGCCACGGCGCTTCGACACGGGTGGAGTGCCGGATCCCGGGTGCCGATGCCAACTCCTACCTTGCCTTCGCCGGAACGATTGCCGCCGGCCTGTACGGCATTCGTCATCGTCTCCAACTGCCGGACGCATATCCGGGCAACGGCTACGAGGCGAAGGATCTTGCAAGGATCCCATCCACCCTCGCCGAAGCCGCCGATTTGTGGGAGCGCAGCGACATTGCACGAGAATGTTTCGGTGACGATGTGCACCACCATCTGCTCACCATGGCGCGACACGAGTGGGCAACGTTCAACAACACCGTTACCGACTGGGAGCGCACGCGCTACTTCGAGCGCGCGTAACGGATGACCGGATACCACCACTGATGGCCGGACGTCTCGCTGGCAAGGTTGCCTTCATTACCGGTGGTGCAAGTGGCTTGGGTCGCGTTGGCGCGGAGCGCTTTGCTGCGGAAGGTGCACGCGTGGTGATTGCCGACATCGGTGACGCATCCGATGCTCTTGGTGCCATCGAGCGGTCGGGCGGCTCGGCGACAGCCGTGCGATGCGATGTTGGCAATGAGGCGTCGGTACGAGCGGCAATCGAGTTCTCCGTGCAGACCTTCGGCGATCTTCACGTGTTGTACAACAATGCCGGCGTGATGTTGTCGGCCGATGATGACCCCGTCAACACGCCCGATGACGTCATCCAAACCACGCTCGACATCAACGTGAAGGGTGTGCTCCTCGCATGTCGACACGCAATACCGCACATGATCGAGACCGCCAAGAAATCCGGTGAAACCTCTTCCATCGTGAACGTGGCCTCGTTCGTGGCGCATCTCGGTGCAGCGACACCGCAGATCGCCTACACGGCGTCGAAGGGTGCAGTGCTTGCAATGACCCGTGAGATGGCCGCCGTCTATGCGCGTCGCGGCGTGCGTGCCAATGCACTGTGTCCGGGGCCAGTGATGACGCCGCTACTTGCAAAGTTTCTCAGTGATGATGCCAAGCGTGAGCGTCGGCTCGTGCACATTCCCATGGGGCGGTTTGGTGAGCCGCAGGAAATTGTGAACGGTGCGTTGTTCCTGGCGTCGAACGAGAGCAGTTGGATGACGGGGCAGAGTTTGATCATCGACGGCGGAATCACCTCCGCGTACGTGACGCCCGAGGGTCCGGCATGGTCGTGAGACTGTGGACAACGCCGTGAACGTCGCGTTCATCGGTCTTGGCGTGATGGGGAGTCCCATGGCACGCCATCTCGCAGCCAACGGCCACAAAGTCAGCGTGTACAACCGCACGGCACAGAAGGCAGAGGCGTGGGTTGCCGCCAACGGCGGATCACACGCGGGTACACCACGCGAAGCGGCACGTGGCGCCGACATCGCATTCATTTGCGTGGGGAACGACGACGACGTGCGTTCCGTGGTCTACGGCGACGACGGAGTGCTCGCCGGAATCGCGCGGGGCGGCATCGTGGTGGACCACACGACGGCATCGGCAGCACTGGCGCGCGAGTTGGCGGCGGCGTGTGCCGAGCGTGGGATTGGCTTCATCGATGCTCCGGTATCTGGTGGTCAAGCCGGTGCAGAAAACGGTCAACTGTCGGTCATGTGCGGCGCGGACGACGAAGACGTGTTCGATCGCGCCTATCCGGTACTCATGAGTTACGCGAAGATCTGCAAACGGCTCGGCAAGAGCGGTTCGGGTCAACTCGCGAAAATGGTGAACCAAATCTGCATCGCAGGCGTGGTGCAGGGGTTGAGCGAAGGGCTCAACCTGGCAATGGCCGCAGGACTCGACCCCGACGCCCTGGTGGAAGTCATCTCCCAGGGTGCCGCTGGTTCATGGCAGATGGTGAATCGCTCCAAAACGATGGTGCGCAACGAATTCAACTTCGGATTCGCCGTGGAGTGGATGCGAAAAGACCTTGCCATCTGTTTGGATGAAGCAAGGCGGCTCGGTGTCGATCTGCCAATCACCACCATCGTCAACGACTTCTACGGCGAGGTGATGGAGATGGGTGGGCGCCGCTGGGACACCAGTTCGCTCATCGCTCGACTGCGAGCGCCAGGCGATCAACCCCGCGAATCGTGAGTCGGTCACGCCAACTCGGTTCGTCGGCCAACTCCACCCTGGAGAAACGTGCGAGCAAGCGTTCTATTGCCACCTGCGCCTCGAGTTTGGCCAAGGCCGAGCCCAAGCAGTAGTGGATACCCGCGGCGAAGCCAAGATGTTTGTTGGCGTTCGCGCGGCGTAGATCCAACTGGTGGGGGTTCTCGAACACGCTCGGGTCGTGACTGGCTGCGCCAAGGCTGGTGAGCACCCGTTCACCGGGGGCAACTTCTACGACTCGGTCACCAACCTGAAACTGCACCGGCACCAACGGCACACGCACCGTGTGTTGCACCGGACCGTCGAAGCGAAGTAGTTCGTCCACGGCGTTGGAGCCGAGTCCGTTGTCGCGCGCGTACTGCAATTGGTCGGGCGCTCGCAAGAGCGCCAACATCGAGTTTCCGATGAGGTTCACCGTGGTTTCGTGTCCGGCGATGTACAAGAGCACCACGAACGTGACGAGCTCGTCCGCGGTGAGTTTGTCCCCCGACTCCTCTGCGGAGATCAGTGAGGACAGCATGTCGTCACCCGGGTTTCGGCGCCGCTCGCTGATTGTTTCGTCCAGGAACGGGAGCAAGCCGGCGAATGCGGCGTCGGCTTCCTCGAGATCGGCCAAGCCGACGGTGGGCTCGAGCGTTCGGGTGATCACTTGCGACCATTCGCGAAGTTCGTCGGCGCGGCTGGTGGGCATACCCAGCATCGCCGAGATCACCAGGAACGGCACGGGAAAGGCGACGTCATCGATGAGCTCGAAGGTGCCGCCGCTGCGCACGCGCTGTTCCGCCTTGTCGAGTGCATCGTCGACGAATCGCTGCACCATGGGGCGGAGCGATTCAATGGCACTCGGAGTGAACGACTTCGAGACGAGTCGGCGCAGTCGCGTGTGGTCGGGCGGATCCAGATTGAGGATCGACTTGGAGGTGTTGCGTCGGCGCTGGCGCATTCGAGTGCGAATCGGATCGTCGGTGGGCTTGCCCGACTTCTCGATGTCACGGCTGTAGTCGTTGGATCGAAGCACCGTTGCCACATCGCTGTATCGGGTGAGAACCACCAGGCCACCCAAGGAGATATGAACGGGGTCGTGCTCCCTGAGGGCGTCGTAGAACGGATGCGGGTCGGCGCGAAACGCCGGATCGAACGGATTGAAGGTGGGGGCCGTCACTGTGTGTTGGTGGGAAACGGCACGGTCGCCTGCTCATGCAGAATCGGATCCTGGTCCGGCAGCACGATCCAATGCGCGCCGTTGATGCGTCGGGTAACCGAAGTAGTCACTGCGTCGACGACTTGCCGCGTGTTCATGAGCGGCATGCCCAATTCGGCGATCCACTCACGAGCACGCTCGCCAATCAGCGGAGTGTCGACGAAACCCGGGCAGATGGCGCTGATGCACACGCCAAACTCGGCGAGCCGCGGCGTGAGTGACTTCACCAAACCCGATACTGCGTATTTGGTGAGACCGTAGATGGGGTCGGGAGGAATCGGCACGAATGCTGCGATCGATGCCGTGACCACGATGTCGCCGCTACGGCGTTCGCACATGCCCGGGATCACGGCCCGTGCACCGAACACCACACCATCCACGTTCACCCCGAGGGCGCGCCGATACTCGTCGTCGGTAACGCGCACGAGCGGTGGTTGCGCCGGGTCGGCGGGCCCGTCGAGCACGTTGCGATGCGTCGTAACGCCGGCATTCAGGTGGACGAGATCGAAGTGGTCGTGTGATTCGATGAAGCGGGTCCAGGCGTCGCTCGAGGACACGTCCAGTTCCTCCGCGTTCACGTCGAGGCGCCGAGCAGTTGCGTCGAGGGCCTCGGCGTTCACATCCACGATGGTGACGGAGGCTCCCGCCTTGGTCCACGATTCCGCCACGGCCGCGCCGATGCCGCTGGCACCACCCGTGATCAGCGCATTGCGACCGGCCAGATTCACGATGCGAACCTAGTTGCGGAACGACCGGGGATACGAGTCAGGAAGTGCGTCGCGTCGTGCGATGCGAGTCAGGCGCCGACGGTCTTCACGTGCTCGTGCAAGGCCGAGGCGTAGGCGTCCATGAGGCGCCCGATTTCGGCATCCGTCGCCACGAGCGGTGGACAGAATGCATTGGTTTCGGCCCCGATGCCCCGCACGATGGCTCCGTTACGCATGGCAATGTCTCGCACCGCCTGGGCGTCGTGATGCCCGTGCAGACCTGCCGCCCACACCGCTCCGTCTCCGCGAACTTCCCTCAGGACCCCATCGCGATGCAGGGCGTGCAGTGCAGACGACACGAGGTCGCCGACGTGCGTGGCGCGCTCGACCAAGCCTTCGTCCGCGATGATGTCGAGGTTCTTCAGTGCTGCTGCACATGCAGTCGCGTGTCCCGAGTAGGTGTAGCCCGTTCTCAGAACGAAGGCGGGATCGGCTTCGAGTGCGCGAAGCGGCGCACTTCCGACGAACACTCCGCCGAGCGGCACGTATCCCGAGGTAACCGCCTTGGCAAAGCACGTGAAGTCGGGTACGACGCCGTAGCGCTGTGCAGCAAACCAGGTGCCCAATCGCCCGAATCCGGAAATCACTTCGTCGAAGATGAGGAACGCTCCGTGCTGGTCGCACAACTTCCGGAGGCCCTGCAGGTACCCATCGGTCGGTGGAAAGACGCCTCCTGCACCCTGAACCGGTTCCACCAGCACCGCAGCGATGCGCGAACCGTCACGACTCATCGCGACGGACAGGGCCTCGATGTCGTCGGGGTCCACCTGCGTTACGTCGGGCACCAGTGGGTCGTAGCCGATCTTGTTGAGGGGCAATCCCTGAGCGCTGGTTCCACCGAAATTGCTGCCGTGGTAACCGCGACCGCGAGAGATGATGATGGTTCGCTCGGGCTGGCCCGCCTGAACATGGGCGAGGCGAGCAAGTTTCATCGCCGTATCGACGGACTCCGATCCGCTCGAGCACAAGAACACCCGGTTGTTCGGGATGGGGGACAGTGCATGCAATTTGTCGGTGAGACGATCCGTCACATCGGTGCTGAAAGGATCGAAATTGTTGTACGACTCCAGTTTCACCACTTGCGCCGCAATCGCGTCGGCCATGTCCCTGCGTCCGTGTCCGATGTTGCAATACCAGAGGCTCGCCATGCCATCGATGTACTCCCTGCCTTCGGTGTCATAGAGGCGCGCCCCCTCGCCTCGCACCATGGTGACGAACTCGGTGCGCGACGGTTTGGTGAATGCATGGAGATAGGTGGGCTTCACGGAAGAAACCCTAGTAATGGCCCGCGAACTAGCCTGAAGGAGCGATGAAGGGGCTCATCCTGTCCGGTGGTGCGGGCACTCGCTTGCGACCCATCACCCACACCAGCGCCAAACAACTGGTGCCGATTGCCAACAAACCGATCCTTTTCTACGGCATCGAGGCGATGCAACGCGCGGGCATTCGTGAGATCGGCATCATCGTGGGTGACACACGAAAAGAGATCATGTCGGCCGTGGGCGACGGCTCCCAATTCGGGGTGAGCGTTACCTACATACCCCAGGATCAACCCCTCGGACTTGCCCACTGCGTGTTGATTGCCAACGACTTCTTGAGCAACGACGATTTCGTCATGTACCTGGGCGACAACATGCTCGAGCAGGGGCTCGAGGGTTTCGTGAAGGAGTTCGAGGCGGCTCGTTCGGCCGGAGGAAAGAATGCCCCGACGGCACAGATCTTGTTGTGTCACGTCGACGATCCGCGTCAGTTCGGAGTTGCCGAAGTAACCGAGGAGGGGCACGTCAAGCGTCTGGTGGAAAAGCCGAAGGATCCACCGAGCGACCTGGCACTCGTGGGCGTGTATCTCTTCGACAAAACCATCAACGAGGCCGTTCGGGCCATCGAGCCATCCAAGCGAGGCGAGCTGGAGATCACCGACGCCATCCAGTGGCTGATCGAGCAGGGCCGGACCGTGCGCCACGAAGTGCTGCAAGGTTGGTGGATAGACACCGGCAAGAAGGACCCGTTGTTGGAATGCAATCGGCTGGTGCTCGAAGTGCTTGAGCCGCGCAACGACGGCAGCGTGGATGCCAACTCGCAGATTGAAGGGCGCGTCGTGATCATGGGTGGTGCAAAGATCGTCAACTCGCGTATTCGTGGCCCGGTGGTGATTGGTAGCGACACCGTGATCGACAACAGCTACATCGGGCCGTACACATCGATCGGCAACAACTGCAACATCGTGCACAGCGAACTCGAGCACTCGGTATTGCTCGACGGCTGCACGGTGAACGACGTGCAGAAGATGACCGACTCGCTGCTCGGACGAAACGTCCAGGTGGTCAAGTCGCAGCATCGGCCACACGCCCTTCGGTTGATGCTGGGTGACGACTCCAAAGTGGAACTCGACGCCTAGATGCCAAAGATCACCGAGTCCGACCTCATCAAGGGTGTGCAAATCGTCGAGCCGAGCATGCACGGTGACGAACGAGGATTCTTCATCGAGACGTATCGACGCGAGTGGTTCCCGCTCGGCCGCGAAATGATCCAGGGCAATCGCGGGGACCGTAAGGCGGGTGCAATCGTGGGGCTGCACTACCACCTGCATCAAGCCGACTACTGGTACGTACCGTACGGCACGTGTCGGGTGGTGCTGCACGACCTTCGTGCGGGATCACCGACGGATGGCGTTACGCAAGTGATCGACCTCGGCGCACGCGAGGACGGTACGCATGACCATCGCGGGGTGTTCATTCCACCCGGTGTCGCGCATGGTTTCGCATCGCTCACCGACATGACCATTACTTACTTGGTGGACAACTATTACAACCCCAACGACGAGCTCGGCGTCGCCTACGACGACCCGGCAATCGGTGCCGATTGGGGAATCGCATCACCAACCCTGTCGAAGCGCGACCAAGCCAACCCACTTCGTAAGGACATCGCACCGCACCAGCAGCCCATTTGGGGAATGCGAACATGAGCGGCGTCCCCGCAATCGTGTCGCGTACCGCGCCACGTTGGGGTGTGCGCGCCTGACATGAAGATCTTCGTTACCGGCGGGGCCGGGTTCATCGGAAGCAACTATGCGCGGTGGGTGCTGCGCAACACCGACCATTCGGTAACGGTGTACGACTCGCTCACGTATGCGGGCAATCTGTCCACCTTGCGAGACATGGACGATAGCCCGCGATTCTCCTTCGTGAAGGGAAACATCTGCCATCCGGGCGACATTGAAGCTGCGATGAAGGGCCACGACTGGGTGGTGCACTTCGCGGCCGAAAGCCACGTCGACCGTTCCATCGAGAGTGGCGAGGACTTCATTCTCACCAACTGTTTCGGCACCAACGTCGTGATCGACACCGCACGCAAGCTCGGCATGCAGCGGGTGGTGCACATCGGCACCGACGAGGTGTACGGCAGCGTCGAAGTCGGATCCTCCAAAGAGACCGATCCGCTCGAGCCACGATCGCCGTACTCGGCGTCGAAGGCGGGTAGCGACCTGATCGCCTTGTCGTACTTCTCGACACATGGAACACCCGTGTTGGTCACCCGATGCACCAACAACTTCGGTCCATTCCAATACCCGGAGAAGGCGATTCCGTTGTTCACCACCAACCTGCTCGACGGCAAGAAGATTCCGCTGTACGGCGACGGACTCAACGAACGCGACTGGTTGTACGTGGACGACCATTGCTCAGGCGTACACCTGGTGTTGGAAAAGGGGACCCTCGGCGAGATCTACAACATTGGTGCCGGCAACGAAACGCCCAACCGGGTGCTGGTGGACAAATTGCTCGCACTCCACGGCAAGGACGAGGCCAGCGTGCAATACGTGCAGGATCGCAAGGGTCACGACCGCCGTTATTCGGTGGATATCGCCAAGATCACCGAGTTGGGTTGGAAGCGTCAACGCTCGCTCGACGAAGCACTCGAGGCCACCGTTGCCTGGTACCGCGACAACCGCTGGTGGTGGGAGCCGCTCAAGGCCAAGCCGTGAGGACCGGGGCGCTGTGAAGATTCTCATCACGGGCGCTGGCGGACAGTTGGGGCGCGAACTGGTTGACGCAGCGCAAGCGGGCGGACATCAGGTCTCCGGGTTGACCCGTGCCGAACTCGACGTCACCGATTCCACTGCGGTGCAGGTGGCTGTCTCCCGCGAGCGCCCCGATGTGATCATTCATGCTGCTGCGTGGACCGCCGTTGATGCATGCGAAAGTGATGCCGAAAGAGCGAGGCTGATCGACGGCACCGCCACCGAACACGTGGTGAGCGCCGCACGAAATGTGGATGCGCGAGTGGTGTACATCTCCACCGACTACGTATTTGACGGCACCAAACCTACGGCGTACGTGGAGAGCGACGCGCCCAACCCACGATCGGCATACGGGCTATCCAAATTGGTAGGGGAACACGCCGTCGATACGTCCATCGATTCGATCGTGCGCATTTCCTGGGTGTGTGGCTACCACGGAGCGAACATGGTGAAGACCATCCTGAGGCTCGCTGCACAACACGACACGCTCACCTTCGTGGACGATCAAATTGGCAACCCCACCATGGCCGATGATGCTGCGCGAATGATCGTGCACCTCGCAGCAGGGCAGCGCAGTGGCACGTGGCACGTTACGAATCAGGGCGTGGTGAGTTGGTACGAGTTTGCACGCGAAGTGCTACGTGCGGCAGAACTCGATCCGAATCGTGTGCGACCGGTAACGACGAGTGAATTGGTGCCACCACGACCGGCTCCACGCCCTGCTAATTCGGTGCTGGAGAATCGGGCACTAATGATCGCAGGCATTCCACTGCTCGATGATTTTCGGGTGCCTCTGTCTCGCCTCGTAGATCGCCTGCGGTTAGGGTGACGGTATGACGCCAAGCCGAGGTTGCGAGGTGGCGAAGTGAATCCCGCGGAACTGCTCGACGTTCTGGAGCCCACGGCGGCGAGGTTGTACGACCGCCACATGGGCGTTGCCAAGGAGTGGTTCCCCCATGAATACGTGCCGTGGAGTCGTTGACGAGACTTCGACCCGGAACGGCCGTGGTCGCCCACCGATGCCGACTTCGGTGATGGCGGCTGGACGCTTCCCGAAGCGGTACGTGCATCGCTGTTCGTGAACCTCCTCACCGAAGACAACCTGCCGTACTACACCCGCGACATCAGCACCATCTTCGGCGGCGACAGCGCATACGGCGCCTGGGCACGGAACTGGACCGCAGAGGAGGGTAGGCACTCCATCGCCATTCGCGATTACCTCACCGTGACCCGTGCCCTCGACCCGGTGGAACTCGAGCGCGCACGTATGCAACAGGTTCGCGGTGCCCAAGTACCCGCACCGGACGATTTGTTCGAAGCACTCGCGTATCTCTCCATGCAGGAACTCGCGACACGAATTGCGCACCGTAACACCGGAAAACTGATCGGTGATCAGGCAGGTCAGGATGTGATGCTCCGCGTCGGCAACGACGAGAACTTGCACTTCCTGTTTTACCGCGACCTAGCGACGTCGGCGCTCGAAGCCGATCCGTCCAACATGATGATCGGTATCGAGCGGGCGGTTCGAAACTTCGCGATGCCCGGAACGGGAATTCCGAATTTCAACGAACTTGCCAAGCAGATTGCCAATGCCGGTATCTACGACTTCAAGATTCACCACGAACAGATCCTCGAACCGGTGGTGTTGCGCCACTGGAAGGTGAAGGACGTAACGGGTTTGTCGGCGGAAGGCGAGAAGGCTCGCGAGGCATTGATTGCCCGAATCGACAAAATCGGGCGTGTCGCTGCCCGTTTGTCGCGCGAACCCGAAACGGTGTAGACCAAGGCGGTGCCCTCCGCCGAGCAGCCTGCCGCCAGCGGTTCACCCTCCGTCGAGTTGTTGAACCAGGCACTCGTCAAGCACCTCGGCACCTCGCGCATCACCGGCGTGAGAGCCGAACCAATCGGTACCGGCCAGATGTCGGAGTCGAGGCGACTCCACCTCACCTACAACGCGCCGTGCAGTCTCCCGGCAACGCTCATTGCGAAGTTTCCGAGCGACGATCCCCGCAGTCGCGCCACGGGCTTGGCGACACGCTGCTATGAAGTGGAGGCGTCGTTCTATCGCGATCTCCGGGACTCCTTGCACGTGGGGGCACCACGGTGCTTTCACGTGGAGCGGGACGAAGCCACCGACGAATTCCTGTTGTTGCTCGAGGACTTTTCGCCATGCGAACAAGGAGATCAACTGGCTGGCTGTACCCCTACGCAGGCCGGGGCGTGCGTGGATGAACTCGTTCGACTGCACGGTCCACTGTGGAATTCCCCGTTCCTATCGACGCTGCCGTGGTTGAATCGCTCCACTGCAAAGGAGCGATCGGGTAGTCAGGCGCTGATGCATCAAGTATTCCCCGGATTCATACAGCGATACGGTGAGCGCCTCTCGGCTGCCGCACGGCGGGTGGGGGAAGAGTTCGTTCGAGATTCGGGCGGATACTTCAGTCGAGATTTGCCGAACCGCACGGTGGTGCACGGCGATTTTCGGCTCGACAACCTGCTCTTTCGCGAATCGGGAGTGGGAGTGGTTGATTTCCAGACCGTCACCCACGCATCCGGCGCCCAGGATCTCGCGTACTTCGTCGGAGCGGGTTTGACCACGGATTTGCGACGCACGCATGAGCGGGAACTGGTACAACGCTGGGTAGATGGGCTTGGGAGTTACGACGTTCGGCTTGACAACGACCACGCGTGGTTGGAGTACCGCCGTTTTGCGTTCGCGGGATACGTGATGGCGGTGGTTGCTTCGATGATCGTCAAGCAAACCGAACGCGGCGATGAGATGTTCCTCGCAATGGCCAATCGACACGCCCAACACGCC
>Ga0136656_1000534_pt1 | contig 13295 bp, 18 predicted proteins | sample CPBDNA_9_FD_94862 | JGI IMG/M metagenome (GOLD analysis project Ga0136656, IMG submission 94862) | Freshwater to marine salinity gradient microbial communities from Chesapeake Bay, USA - CPBay_Sum_15_0.8_DNA (version 2) | ecosystem: Environmental > Aquatic > Marine > Coastal | place: USA...
AAAGGTGATCATTATGTAGACAATAAAAAGTTTTTTGTTGAGATGATCAAATATAAAACAAAATGTGATGAAGCGATTAATCAAAATATAGAATTACCGAGACCTTCTGACTACATTGGTAGTTGTATAATGAAGATAGCATACAAGTTATCAAACAAACCTAATTTTATAAATTATCCATTCAAAGAAGATATGATAGCAGATGGTATAGAAAATTGTATAACTTATATTAAAAACTTTGATCCAGAAAAATCTAACAATCCATTTGCCTATTTTACTCAAATAATTTATTATGCTTTTCTTCGTAGAATTGAAAAAGAAAAGAAAATTCTTTATACCAAATATAAATCTACAGAATTATTTAATATTCAAAACGCATTAAGTCCAGAAGACGGCGAGTATATTAAATCTAGCGAAGGTGCAACAGAAAACACTAATATCTTTATCCGTGAATTTGAAGAAAAGAGATTCAATAAGTGAAAGTAGCTCTCGTAACAGATACTCATTGGGGTTGTCGTAATGACAGCCAAATATTCGCAAAATATTTTTCTAAGTTTTGGAAAAATATTTTCTTTCCATATCTAGACGAACATAAGATTGATCATGTAATTCATCTAGGTGACATTGTAGATAGACGTAAGTATATTAACTTTCTATCTGCCAATAATCTTAAAAACGATTTCATTTATCCTTTAATGGAAAGAAATATCAATTTCTGGTGTCTGATTGGTAATCATGATATCTTTTATAGAAATAGTCTAGAGATTAATGCATTAGATCAGTTGTATGATAATAGTTCTTTAATCAATTTAGTTAAGAAACCTACAGAATTACAACTTGGCAATTGTGATATTCTTTTAATGCCATGGATATGTTCTGAAAATTGGAATCAATGTTGGGATGCTATAAAGAATAGTAAGAGTCAAGTGATGATGGGTCATCTTGAATTGAATGGTTTCGAGATGCATCGTGGCGCTGTGTGCGATACAGGATTTGATCCAGAAGAGTTTCAAAAGTTTGATTTAGTATTGTCGGGTCATTTTCATCACAAATCTTCTTATGGAAACATTCACTATCTCGGCTGTCCATATGAGATTACATGGAGTGATTATAATGATCGAAAAGGATTTCATATCTTTGATACAGAGACAAGAGAACTAGAATTCATTCAAAATCCATACTCAATGTTTTATCGTTTCGAATATGATGACGTAGATATGAATATTGAAAAAATAGTTGAAGAGATTGATTATGCTGGTTATAATGAAACATATATGAAGGTCATTGTCAAGAATAAGACTAATCCTTATATGTTTGACGTATTCATCGATAATTTAGAGAAGAGTGGTGTTCACAATATTCAGATTATCGAAGATATGTTGAATATTGATATAGATAATGAAGATGATTTGATTGATGAGGCAAAGTCAACGATAGAGATGTTGGAAACCTATGTCGATCAAATCGAAACAAAGTCAAATAAGAAACGTTTAAAGACACTATTCCATAATCTATATAACGAAGCATTGACACTGGAGTAATACTTGATTACGTTCAAAAAAATACGTTATAAAAATATTCTCAGTACGGGTAATGCTTTTACTGAGATTGATTTTCTTCGTAATAAGACTACATTGATTATTGGTGAAAATGGAGCAGGTAAGAGTACAGTTCTAGATGCCCTATCTTTTGCTCTTTATGGTAAACCTTTTCGCAAGATTAACAAGCCACAACTTCTAAACTCTGTCAATCAAAAAGGATTGATTGTTGAGATTGAATTGGCGGTAGGTAAAAAAGAGTATATGATACGTCGTGGTATCAAACCAAATATTTTCGAAATTCATCAAAATGGTAATCTTATCAATCAAACAGCATCTATAAGAGACTATCAGGATTTTCTTGAAAAGAATATTCTCAAGATGAATCATAAATCTTTTAGTCAAGTTGTTGTTCTTGGTTCTTCTACGTTTGTGCCGTTTATGCAATTGACTGCGGCTCAACGAAGAGAGGTGATTGAGGATCTTCTAGACCTACAAATCTTTTCTACTATGAATAATCTATTAAAGGAAAAGATTCAGACATCTAAGAATGATATCCGGGAAACTCAATATCAAATCGACTTACTAGAGGAGAAGATAGAAATTGAAAACAATCATCTTAAATCAGTCGTCGCCGATGTCCAAAACACAATCGATCAGAAAAAAGAAAAACTTCACGTATGCGAGGAAGCAATTGCTATACAAACTGGGACACTTGAACATCTTACGAGCGAAATTGGATCTCTGGAACGAGGAATCAGAGACAAGAACAAGACTGAAATCCAACAAGAAGAAATCCGCAATGTCGCTCAAAAGCTCCGGGATAAAGTAAAGAAAATCAATAAGGATATTCAATTCTTTGAACACTATGATAATTGCCCAACATGTAAACAAGATATCTCTCAACACTTCAAAGATGAAGTTCTTATAGAGAAACGTGAATCCCTAGAAAAGACCGAGAATGGTATTAATGGATTAAAAGAAAAGAGTGCCGAGTTACAGGAACGGCTAGATGAGATTGTAGAGGTTACTCTTCAGATTTCTGAACTAAATGAAAAGGTAAATGAATGCAATCAACAGATTCGTATTAACAATCAGTTCATCACAGAATTAAATAATGAAATTTCTACGTTGACAGATAAGATGAATGATGTTAAACATGATAGTTCATCCGTTGATAAATTGAAAGGAGAAAAGAATCAGTATCAGAAACGCAAGGTAGATTTGAATGAAGAACAATCTCTTTTTCGTGTAGGATCAGAGATGTTAAAAGATAGTGGTATCAAGTCACGTATTATCAAACAATATGTGCCTTTGATGAATAAGTTTATCAATCACTATCTACAACATCTTGGTTTTTTCGTACAGTTTGAATTAGATGAAAACTTTAACGAGAAAATCAAATCAAGGTTTCGCGATGAGTTCTCTTATGAGAGTTTTAGTGAAGGTGAGAAAATGCGTATCGACCTATCGCTTCTATTCACGTGGAGAACCATTGCGAAACTTCGAAATAGTGTCAGTACAAATCTTCTTATCATGGATGAAGTGTTTGATAGTTCTCTTGATAATAACGGTACAGAAGAGTTTCTAAAAATTCTTGAAGGGTTGACCGCAGATACTAATACGTTTATTATTAGTCATAAATCAGACATGATGATAGATAAATTTAGAAGTATTATTCGTTTTGAAAAGCATCAAAATTTTTCTAGGATTGCGGCATGAAGGCGTGGGGTATTCTTATAAAGTATAACGGTGAACTCGGTAATTGGGATGGTCTGTGGTTTAATAACATTACTCCAATAAGAGGTTTGACTAGACTTGGATATAGAACAAAGGAGGAAGCGGATACCTGGATAAAAAGAAATAATATGAAGAGTTGTGTGTCCAGAGAGTTTGAAGCCAGTGATTACTGTGTATATAGAGATGAACTCTTTGATAGGTGTGACTTTTGCGAATGTTGGAAGAAAAATGCTTGATGGTATCGAATGGGCACGGTTGGGATTTATTCGTTATGAGATTGTTATTCTAGAATTTGAATCTACAAAATATCCAGATAATGAATTGTTTCCTCAAATGATTGATTTTTATAAAAAAGAATTGAAGAAACTAGAGGATAAAATAAATGACTGAATCTAAAAAACTATGGAAGAGAGTAAAGAAAATGGACTTAGGTAACCCTGTAATTACTGTTTTAGTTGGTATTGTAGTATTCTATATCGGGCTGAAGATGTTCAGTGGTGGTATGAAGAGTATGGGTAATATGGAACATTTTAACTACTTTATTCACAATCCGTTATGGATGTTCTTAGGCGGTATTGTTATGACACTTCTCTGGCAATCGTCGTCTCTTAGTACAACAGCAATCATTGCTCTTGTAGCATCAGGAGCAGTCCCTCTACCAGCAGCGATTGCTGCCGTACTTGGAGCCAATATTGGTACTACGGGTACAATCTGGATTGCAGGACTTCTGGTATCTGATGGAATGCCAAAAGGCGATACACTTAGAATTGCTATGGCACATACTGGTGTCAATCTAGTAATGGCACTTTCTATGCTTCCATTCGTAAATCATATTGCAAGGTTGTTGACAAGACTATCTTAGGAGTATATAATGTTTACTAATGAATTGTTATATAAGACCACTGAACTATTTGATTTTGAAAATCCGCAGATGGATCCACATGAGTTATATAATCTCTTAGCAGATACGATGATTAAAGGACGTGGCGTGGGTTTATCGGCAAATCAGATTGGTCTTCCTTATCGAGTATTTGTAATGGGCGATCCTACAAATCGGGAATCTATCATTCCAGTATTCAATCCAACGATTGTTTTTCGTTCAGATGATACGATGACACTTGATGAAGGATGTTTAAGTTTTCCTGGTCTTTATATTAAGATTAAGAGACCTACATCCATTCGCGCTCGTATGACTACAATTGATGGGGAAACAGATACTGCTACGTTTGAAGGATTCACGGCTAGAGTATTTCAGCACGAATATGACCATATGGAAGGATACGATTTCCGTAAGCGAGCAAATCGGTATCATCTAGATAAGGCAATGAAAGATTTAAGACTATTACAGAGAAGGAGAAAACAACGTGCAGCGTGATGATTATCATGATTTCGTATTATCTGTGACCAGTGATTATAGTAAGAATCGCGTATCTTTTCTAAGACGCATGGAAGAACTTTCCATGTTAGATAAAGTCAAGATTACTCACTTACTAACTGCTGCACTAGGTCTTACTGGTGAAGCAGGAGAGTTTGCTGATCATGTAAAGAAGATTTCTTTCCATGGAAAAGAACTTACAGACGAACTAAGAGACAAGATGATTCTTGAACTTGGTGATGTTATGTGGTATGTAATTCAAGCGTGCGAAGGGCTTGACATATCACTAGAAGATGTAGTACAATTAAACATTGATAAATTGAGTAAACGCCATGATGGTGGTTTTACAAAGGATTATAAGAGTTGATTCTATCTCCAGAAGATGCTACCTATGCTGCTAATGTTTTCGTAGATTATTTTTCCAATTTCGGAAGAATTGATGATTATCTACGAAAAGTAAAATTAGAAAGAATGGAGAGTTATCCCACATCTCTTCCAGGCATGGGTCCACAAGATGAAATGTTTTCAGATTTTTCTATGAATCCAAATGATATGGATTTTGAGTGTAGAGAAGTTAATAATGAAACTTTCATGTATTATTTGGAAGTTGTGACTTCTCATGCCAATGAGTCTTCTATACCAGGAAAATCTTTACGTTACATTGTCTATGAAAAGAACACCAACAAGATTGTTGGATTTATTCGTATGGGTTCTCCTACTATCAACTCTAAGCCTCGTAATGAATTTCTAGGCAAACCACTTGACACTCTTAATAAAGATGTAATGAAAAGATTCAATCAATCTTCTATTATGGGTTTCATTATTGTACCTACACAACCTTTTGGTTTTAATTATCTTGGTGGTAAATTGTTGGCTGCCATTTGTTGTTCACATTTTGTCAAAGATAAATTGAATAAAAAATATGGTGGTCCTTTTTGCATGTTTGAAACAACTTCTCTTTATGGATCTACCAAAGGTGCATCACAGTATGACGGTATGAAACCATTTCTTCGTTATAAAGGTAATACCGATTCGGACTTTGCACCACGTATTAATGATGAAAACTATCGTCGTTTAAATGATTGGTTTATCGAAAGAAATAATGGTGAAAGTCTGGTACCAGAAGATGCATCTTCTCGTAAGTTAAAGACACAAACAAAAATGATTGCAATTATTAAATCTTCTTTGAAAGAATTTGACAAAAAAGAGCTTGACAAATTTACTACAGCATGTAATAATGCTAAAGGTTTGACAGAGAAGAAACGTCAATACATGTCAGACTATGGTTATGAAAACGTGAAAGAGTATCTTAACATGGAAACGGATACGCTTATCAAAAAGGATAACTATGATCGTTATAGTTTTGATGGTGTTGTCTCTTGGTGGAAAGATAAGGCTTCGAAAAGATTTGAATCTTTGAAGAATGATTCAAGAATTAGATCAGAAATCGAAGTCTGGAATAATAATCCAGAATCTATTGACATCATTCGTTAAATGTATTATACATAATAATAGTGCGGGTGTCGTATAATGGCATTACCTGAGATTTCCAATCTCATGACGGGGGTTCGATTCCCTCCACCCGCTCCAAACTTGGTTTGAACTTTCATTTATGTGTTCGTTCTTCCATAGAAGAAATTGAAAATCTTAGGTTGTCTTTAGTTAAAGGTTAATGTTATGATAAGTACATTATTTGAACATAACAAAGAAGACGAAGCAAAACTTGTCAAAGCACAAAAGTATGATCAAGATCAGAAAAAACTGAAGAAAGAAATATATGTTTCATTTAGAAATAATGAAGATGTGCAAAACTTCAGTCGTTTATTAAATATTGATATAACCGAAGAAACAAAACTTATTCATTATCCTGTCAACAATTTGTATACAGAGAGTCAGAAGGTTTTTTTTGAGAAGAAAGAAAAGAAATCTCGTAAACAAAAATCTTGGCAAAAATCTTGGCAAAATATGCCAGATTTTATACAAGAAAACAATCATCCTTATATGCAAATAACACTTCATCTAGAAGACGAATCTTATCTAAAAGAACTGTCTAAAATATTGAATCAGAATCTTTCAAATAAAACTAAAAGTATCTGGTATCCTAAATTAGAGCGAACAGAGAATCAAAAACTACGATGGATAATCTCTGATGGTGTTAAAGAACTAGAACCAAGATATCCACTCTATATTGTATCTAAAGGTAGATATGAAAAAAATATTCGTGCAACTGCTAATTCTCTTGAAAGAATGCGTGTAAAATTTTATATGGTAGTCGAAGAACATGAATATGAAAAATATCTAGAAACCGCAGATTCACGATATTGTACTGTAATTGTTCTTGACAACAAATACAAAGAAGAGTATGATACATGTGATGATGAAGGATACAGTAATCCTCGTGTGGGTCCTGGTGCTGCTCGTAACTTCGCTTGGGATCATGCTAAGAATAATGGTTTTGCAAGATATTGGGTTTTTGATGACAATATACATGATTTTTATAGATTATACAAAAACGAAAGAATTCGTGTAGAGTCTGGTGTACTGTTTAGAGCATGTGAAGATTTTATTGATAGATATGAAAACATACCCGTATCTGGTTTACAATATAGATTCTTTATTGCTCCTAACAGTGAGTATCCACCATATGTAATGAATACTAGAATCTATTCAGCATTGTTAATTGATACAAGTATGGAGAAATATAAATGGCGTGGCAGATACAATGAAGATACTGATTTGTCTTTGCGTATATTGAAAGATGGTTTGTGTACGTGTCAATTCAATTTTTTTCTACAAGGCAAAGCAGCAACACAGACAACTAAAGGTGGCAATACCGATGAGTTTTATGCTGTTGAAGATCAAGATGACGTAATTCTTCATGGTACTAGTAATAAATCAGATATGCTTATTACAATGGGTCATGCTGATGTCTCAAGAAATGTTTGGAAATTTGATAGATGGCATCACTATGTTGATTATAGTGAATTTAAGAAGAACAAGCCCGTTGTATCAAAAAGTATAAAAGTGAAGAAAGAAGTTAACAACTATGGTTTGGAGTTGATTAGAGATTATGAATATGTCAAAAAATGACCATGCTTGGTCAAGCAGGCGAAAAACTCGCTGTTTAATCAATCAATAATAACGTCAACAAGGAATTTCAAGAGCAACTCCAATTTGATTGGAATTTCCCCACCAACTCCTTTTTGATGTTTTTAAAAAGTACTTGACAAAAATACCAAAGTTTGGTATTATATAAACATGATGTACGAAGGAGTGAACTTATGTCTGAGATGATTGACTATAAATTTGACGAAGACCGTCTAATTGCCGAATTGAAAGACTATATAGATAGTACATATGATGCACACTACTCGCAGACAAAGTTTCAAGCAACAGAGTTTATTTTTGACTCTGGTCATGGAATGGGTTTCTGTATCGGTAACGTTTTGAAGTATGCTCAACGATATGGACGTAAAGATGGTTACAATAGAAAAGACTTGATGAAAGTCTTGCATTATGCTATGATGGCATTACATTTACATGATAAGGAGAATTTGAGTGGAAATTCAAGTAACAGTTGAAGAGTTGCGAAAAAGAAAGATTATGGTTTGTACTCCAATGTATGGAGCCATGTGTACTGGTCAGTATTCAAAATCTTGTACTGATTTAGGTATTATGGCTACTAATTATGGAGTACAGTTAGGATTTCATTATCTTTTCAATGAATCTCTTATCACCCGCGCAAGAAACTATCTAGTAGACGAGTTTATGCGTTCTGATATGACGCATCTTATGTTTATCGATAGTGACATTGGATTTGATCCAAACGACGTTCTAGCAATGGCTGCTATCGCTGATCCAGAGTCAGATAAAGATATTGTTTGTGCACCATATCCAAAAAAGACTATTGCTTGGGAAAAGATTAAACGTGCAGTAGATAAAGGATTTGCTGACGAAAATCCAAATAAACTAGAAAAGTTCGTCGGAGACTTTGTTTTCAATCCAGCCCCAGGAACTGATCAACTCCGTGTTGATGAACCAGTAGAAGTTCTAGAAGGTGGTACTGGATTTATGATTATTCAACGGCACGTATTTGAAAAATATACTGAAGCCTATCCAGAACTACTATATACACCAGATCACGTTAGAACTAAACATTTTGATGGTTCACGTAAAATCATGGCATTCTTTGATACAGTAATTTGTCCAGATTCAAATAGATACTTATCAGAAGATTACATGTTTTGTCAATGGGCTAGAAACATTGGCATTAAAGTGTGGATGTGTCCTTGGATGCGTCTAACACATATGGGATCCTACATGTTTGGTGGTTCCCTCGTCGATTTAGCACAAGTAGGAGTTGCGGCAACTGCTGATGCTGAATTACTCTCTAAATATGAAAAAAAGTGAGGTAAATTATGAAACTATCTGAACAGACTATTGAAGTACTACAAAACTTTTCTTCTATCAACCAATCTCTTCTATTCAAGGAGGGTAATGTTCTTAAAACAGTCTCACCACAAAAGACTGTTCTTGCTGAAGTAATGGTCGAAGATACCTTTGAACGACAGTTTGGTATCTATGATCTTGGACAGTTTCTTTCTGCTATATCATTAATGGAGGCACCAGAGTTGGAACTAAACGATAACTCTGCTAATATTAATGATGGTAATGGCACTTCGATTGATTATCGTTATGCTGATCCATCGATGATTGTAACACCGCCAGAAAAAGAATTGACTCTACCGGACGTAGATGCCAGTTTTATTTTCACTGAAGACAATCTAAAGGATGTTCTTCAAGCAGCCCGCGTTCTTGGTCTACCAGAAGTGATTGTAGAAGGCGTTGATGGTAATATTGTTGTTGGTGCTGGAGACTCAAAGAACTCTTCAATGAATCGTTATACTAAGAAGGTTGGAAAGACAGAAAGTGAGTTCCGACACGTCTTTAAGGTTGACAACATGAAGATGATGATGTTAGACTACAATGTAGAGATTTCTAGTAAGGGAATCTCTAAGTTTAGCACAAGAGATGGGAGGGTTACATACTTTATTGCTACTGAATCCCGCTCTTAATGAAAGGTCTATATTATGTCAATGGGTGATTATCTATGGGTGGAACAGTATCGTCCACCCAACATCAAAGAGTGTATTCTACCAGAGCGTTTGAAGAGTGTATTTCAAGCGTTCGTAGATAAAAATCAAGTTCCAAATCTTCTTCTCACAGGTGGTCCTGGCGTCGGTAAAACAACCGTCGCTAGGGCACTCCTGAACGAACTAGATCTTGATTACATTATCATCAACGGTTCTATGAAGGGCAACATCGATACTCTAAGAACTGAAATCAGTCAGTTTGCTTCTACCGTCTCGTTTACAGGTGGTCGTAAATATGTTATTCTAGATGAGGCTGACTATCTTAATCCACAATCTACTCAACCTGCTCTTCGTAACTTTATGGAAGAGTTCTCTAATAATTGTGGATTCATTCTAACTTGTAACTTCAAGAATCGTATCATTGAACCTCTACATTCTCGGTGTAGTGTAGTAGACTTCACTATGTCTAAGAAAGAGATGGCAAGTCTTGCTCCACAGTTTTTAAAGCGTGTATCTAACATTCTTAAGATGAAAGGTGTCGAGTTTGATCCAAAGGTTATCGCTGAACTAATTATGAAACATATGCCAGATTGGCGACGTGTTCTAAATGAACTTCAGCGATACTCTGTTACAGGTAAGATTGATGTCGGCATTCTCACTACACTAAGTGACGAATCTTTTGATTCTCTTGTTTCTATGATGAAAAATCAAGACTTCACAGGTATTCGTAAATGGGTTGTTGATAATGCTGATATTGAATCATCTACACTGTTTCGTAAACTATATGATTATGCAAACAAGAAGATGAAACCGATGAGTGTTGCTCAAATGGTTCTGATTCTTGCTAAGTATCAATATCAAGCAGCCTTTGTTGTTGACCATGAAATCAATAACGTTGCTTGTCTACTAGAAATCATGACAGATTGCGAATGGTCATGAATCCATTTGACTTTGTAAACGATATCAATCTAGGTAAGAAAGATATCATCACCAATTCTGATAACCCAGAACTAGCGGAGAAAACTTATAATCCTTATCTAACAAATAAGTCACTATCATACTTTCCAGATACGGTACAGTATGCTAATATGATGAATATGAACTCTCATCTAGATCATTTACTACAATATTCGTTTTTAATAAATATTGTTAGAAAACGTAAACGTTTTTCGAAATGGCATAAGAATACTAGTGACGAGGACTTACAAGCGGTGATCGATTATTATGGATATTCGGTCAATAAGGCGAAGGAAGTACTCAAAATTTTAGATGATGAACAACTTGTAACAATAAAAACAAAATTGATGAGAGGTGGAATGAGTAATGACCGAATTAAGTAATATGATAGAGGTACATCTAAAAAATGAAGATGACTTTCTAAAAGTAAAAGAGACTCTAACACGGATTGGTGTAGCGTCTCGTAAAGATAAGAAACTATATCAGTCTTGTCATATTCTACATAAACAAGGCAGATATTTTATCGTACATTTTAAAGAACTATTTGCGCTAGACGGTAAACCATCTGATTTCAATGATAATGAATCGGATATTGGTAGACGTAATGCTATTGCTAATCTATTAGAGCAGTGGGACCTAGTGACTCTTGTAGATTCTACAAAGACTACAAATCCACTAGCTCCTTTAAATCAAATCAAAATTCTTCCCTATAAAGAAAAGAAAGAATGGGAACTCGTGGCAAAGTATAGTATCGGAAGAAAAAAATAAATGCTACGAAAAAGTGAAAAAATGTGTTGACAATAAATTACGTTGTGATATAATACATATAGTGAAATATGGAGAATTGTTATGTTAGATGAAACTCGTCCTACCTGCTTGAATTATGGTTGTGAACGAAAAGTGACTCACTCAGGTGGTCCTAATAGTGGTGGTAGATATCGTCCTTTTTGTGCTCGATGCCATAAAGCGGGTTATGGAGCAACAAAACTTGCTGAAGGAGTTAAAGCATATCGTACAGGAAAATGTGTGAATCATGATGGTCGTTTGGGTTTCAAATGTCCTATTGATTATGACAATGCACCTTGGGCAATCGGAATGACGGAGATAGATCATATTGATTCGAATCATATGAATAACACTCCAGAAAATACTCAGGAATTATGTTCAATGTGCCACGGACAAAAAGGTAAGATCAACGGCGATTTTCGCCGTCAAAATAAATACTCTTACCGTACGAAAAATTGAAAGGAATGTTTTGTTATGAATAAAAGAACTTTAACAGTTAATTCAGATTTGTGGTTAAACGATACTGGTGATATTCAAACCGGTATTTGGTTTGGTGATGGCAATGATATTGAATTTCCCGCTGTATCGTTATTGAAACTCTTAGAACAAAATTTGGATGTCCACAAATATCCTAACGACGGAAGTTATGACGAAGAAGGGATTTTTTCGGCCCATAAGCAAATTTCCTTTCTACGTCTACAATTGGACCTTTTTGAAGAAAAGTTAAAAAATCTCAAAATTAGTGAAAAAAGGGTTGACATTTAATACGAATGATACTATATTAGTAGAGTAAGTTGACTTTGTGACGATGCAAACAAGGAGAAATATGATGCGTAAGTCAATGATTGCCGCTGTTGCGGTTCTAGGTTTGAGTGTGAGTGCTTGTCAGACTTCACAAGTTGGTACTACCGTTGGTGGGCTTCTAGGAGCTGCTGGTGGTGGATTTGCTGCGAACAAGTTTATCGGCAAGGGTAACGGCAAGAAGCTCGCTACTGTCGCTGGTGTACTTGGTGGTGGGTTGCTTGGTGGTTTGTTTGGTAATTCTCTAGGAATGCCATATGACAATCGATCTGCCATTAACAACAATGCATATATGATTAATAGTAATGGTCAACGTATTGATCAAAATTCTAACAAGATCTACGAACTGAATGGTCGGCAGTATCAGAGGAATTATGATGGTACGATGACTCCTATCATTATTAATGGTCAAACTGGACAACAGAATAATAGTAGTAATTACAATTGTAAGGTTGTTAATAACTACGTGAACTGCAATTCAAATTGAATAGATATGCGACACCTGCATACCTGAGTTACGGTAAAGTGGTGTGACTTTTGGGAGAGTCCAAACTAAATAAAATTGTGATACGCCGAATGGGTATCACGTATATCTAACCTTGCTAACACTAGGAGGTAATAGCAATGACTAAAGACGTACTTTCCCTACTCAATTCGCCATTTTTCGTCGGGTTTGATCGTGTATATGATCGACTTCACGAATTTAATGACAATGTATCGAAAAACATTCCATCTTATCCACCTTACAACATTCGAAAAGTCGATGAAAATAAGTATGTTGTAGAGTTGGCAGTAGCTGGTTTTGCTAAGTCAGATATTGAGATTGAAGTAAAAGATGACGTTCTAAAGATTACAGGAAGCACAAAAGACGATGCGGAAAACTTCTTATACCGTGGAATCGCGAACCGAGCGTTTACTAGAAATTTTAACCTCGCTGACACGATTGAGGTTAAAGATGCTTCTCTTATGAACGGTATGCTTAAAGTGTTTCTGGAAAATATTATT
>Ga0136656_1000535_pt1 | contig 13290 bp, 7 predicted proteins | sample CPBDNA_9_FD_94862 | JGI IMG/M metagenome (GOLD analysis project Ga0136656, IMG submission 94862) | Freshwater to marine salinity gradient microbial communities from Chesapeake Bay, USA - CPBay_Sum_15_0.8_DNA (version 2) | ecosystem: Environmental > Aquatic > Marine > Coastal | place: USA...
GCATTTGCTTTGAAAAAACTACAGCATTAAAGATTGCATCAAAATCACCACGTTGAATATTTGCATCATCTTTATTCAAAAATTTAAATTCTTCTTGCATACGTTGTTGAATAACAACTTTTAATCTATTATCTAAACGATGGAAAAATCTTGCTGCTTCTAAGTTTTTAGTTAAAGTAGTAGTTGGTACTGATAATCCTGCCTTAACAACATTACCATTTTTATCGATAACCATAACTTCTTTTATTCTAGTTTGTATATCGTTACGCATTGCTTTTTCAGCTTGACCAAAGAACATCATATGGTGTTTACCTTTTGGTCCATCTTTCTTTTTACTCTTAGAAATTTTATCAAAGATACTTCCTTCAGCACCAATCAAATCAGTTAAGTATTGATTAAATAGTTTTAAATCTGTCAATTCTATTTCATTAACTTTACCTGGTTTACTTAGAAAGTCTTGTTGAAACTCTAAAAACATATTACCAATATAGTCTACATATCCTGGTCTGCTTTTAATAATTTCTAATGTATTTAAAAACTCTAAATCAATAGGATTAATTTCTTTTTGTGTTAAGATATCAGCTCTAGTTTTTTCTATATCAATTTTAACACCAGACACAGTAGGTAATGCTTTAGTAAATGCTTCTATTGTTTCTTCTATATCATTTGCTTTACTAACAGTATCTTTTTCAATTATTTCTTTAGTTAGTTTTGCTTGTTCTATCATTGCAGGAGTTTCATCTGATTTTATTTGTTTAGATTTTTCAAACAATGCATCCATTTCACGATAAAAAGATTTGATACTGCTACCAGCAATCAATGGTGATTGATTTAAATTACCAAGTCTTCCACTATATCGCATCATTTTACTATTTATTTGATAATATAATTGTTCTAATTTTTGATTTGTTTGTTCATTTCCTAATAATTCAACTAATGTATTTGCTTCTTCTATATCTTTTTTTAATTCTTTTAAATTGGTTTTAGCATATTTCATTTCACCTTTATATGCTGAGCTTTCGTAAGCAGGATTTGCTAATAAAAAATAATCATATAGTCTATTTAAATCATTAGTAAATTTTGTTGTAAGTTTTTTACCTTGACCTAAACTTCTAATAGCAGATGCTATTTCTTGTTTATGTAAAAAGATAAACTTATTAATATTATTGGTTGCTTTATCTTTTAATTGTTTAACACTTTCATAAGTATCTTGTTTTATTTGATAAGTTTTTTGTGCAATATTTCTAATAATTGCAGTAGCTTTTTCTTGACTTAATCCAGCTCTTACAAAAGTTTCAATCATTGAACTTGCTTCTTTTAAAGCTAAATTAATACCAACTATTTCTTGAGCTTTGTTATATATCCATGCATCATATCCATACATTTTTTCAAATTCTTTAGGTGAATACATTAATCGCATGGTATTTATCATACCTAATTCTTTGATAAGTGAACTATAGTCTTTAGCTATATTCAAAGTCATTTTACGAACCATTGTAGCTACATCTTTTTTATTATAATATTTAAAAGGGTCTATCTGTAATGAAATATCTTTATATTGATGAGCTAATCCTTCAAGAAATCCTCTTCTATGACCTTCTGGAGAACCAAACCATTGAATAAAAGTGTTTGCCCTAGAAGATATATCTGCTAACTCTGCACTAGCTTTATATCCAAATAAACTATCTCTAAAGTTTTTAAATGCTGCATATCCTTCCCATTGTTTAACAGTATACCATGAATCTATAGGGACTTTTCCTTTTGTTTCTTTTTCAAATATATTAAAATGTTTATTAAATAATTTTGTCAATGCTATTTCAGCTGTAGATACTTTTGAAATTTCTGCAGAATCAGCCATCCAATTAATACCATTATACACATCTCTTACAAGTTCATTAAGAGTAGTTTTAGGTATCAATTCATAATATGTTGTAAATTCATCAAATGCTCCAAAAGCTAATTTTTTATTTCTTCCTATATCTAATCTTCTATTATTTTTTATTGCTAAATCGTGCAAGGTAATCATATTAACACCAGAGTTTACTATTTCACCCATTTGTATTTTACCTTGATGTGCATTGTATCCAACTTCTAATCTTTTTCTAGGATTAAATAAATCAGATAATGTATAAGCTTCACCTGTTTCAACTCCATAAATATCTTTACCAATTTCTTTGTCTTTAATATTTATAAATTCATTTTGTATTTCTAATTCTTTTTGTATCTCTGGTTTAGCAAATTCTTTTTTAATAGTTTTATCTATACTTTGATATGCATGTATAGCATCAGCATCTTTATCTGCACCACCTAAATAATAGTCATTATATTCATTAGTAAATAATCCATAACCTTTACGATTTACAAACCCATTAAAACGTAGTACTCTTACACCACCATTACCAGATATTGGTGCTCTAGCTACAAGATATGTTAATGCTTCTTCTAATGCATCATAACGCTGCAAATCTTTTTCACTTAATACAGATGGTTTATATTTTTGTAAACGTTGAAATTCACGCCATGCAGCGTCTAAAGTCATAGGTTTATCTTGACCTTCTACTCTTATTAAATCATTCTTATGTCCTTCAGATAACATAAATTCATTATTAGAAATTTTATTTTCAAAATATATTTCTCTATCATATCCATATAATTTTGCTTTAAATCCATGTTCTACATTAAAACGAACAACTCTTGCAGCCATATAATTACGTATTGTTTTTTGTATATAAGGTTGAAATCTTGGATTAGAAATAAAAGTAAATGCAGTACCTGATTTTTGTAACAAGTCTGTAAGTAATCCTGTTCTTATAAAATCTTGAGCAGAATCTATTTCATAAGATTCAAATACACGATAGTCTTCACTTCTACCTCTATTAAATATTTCTGTTAATAATTGTTTTGCTATCGGTTTATCTAAATGATTTGCTAAAACATAATCAATTAATTTTATTGATACTTTATCTACATCTAAATCTGCTATAGTTGTTTTATCTTTTATAGAACTATTAACCAATTCATTAACTGCTGTATCACCACGTTTAGCTTCACTTCTAAGATTGTCTACAACTCTCCAATACTCTGGACTAAATTGTATACTAGTATTCTTATCAAATACACCCTTCATAACTTTAACATTACCAGACTGTAATTTTTCATATACATCTACATTAATACCTATTTCATCTGGTCTAACTTTTAATATTTCTGGTGCTTCTGTAGTACCCCATTGTTTAGTTGTTGGATTATAATCTAAGTCAGAAAACTTTATATTTCCTTGTGTTTTAACACCACTTTTAAATGCAACCATATGGATATTATTATCTATCATATATTGATTTAATTTTTCTGATGGTCTAAACCCACCTACTTTTAATAATATATTTCCTTTACCATTTCTAGGTCTAATAAATCCTACAGGTTTTACAAATCCAATATTAGTGTTAAACCCAAAAGTCTTTAGGATAGTATCCATTACATCATTTCTAAAATATAATACACCATCAGTTGCAGTATCTGAATCAAACTTAGGAAATTGTTTTTTAATTTCTTGAGATATAGCACCATCATTTGCAGTAATCATATTAAAAAAACCATCAACTTTGCTTTCTTTAGTTATAGCTTTATTAAACGCATTAACAAAACCTTCAACTTTTGCATCAGCTCCTGAAAATAGTTGTCGTTTCCTTATTTCAGAAACATTTTCTAAATCTTTTTCTATTTTTTTTAAAATTGTATTATTTTCTTTAAATAATTGACTCCATAATTTTTCAAAAGCTTGAACTCTTTGACCAAAAGTAACGTCCCATCCTATTTCTTTTTCAACTGTTTCTTCATTTATAATTCTTCTATCTTTTAAACGAAATTCAGACTTTAAAAATTCATAATTAAAACCTTCTGTTTCATTATATTTTAATTCTTTTCCTGTTTCAACAACATCAGATAATATACTCTTAAAATCTTTAGCTTCTAGTGGTAAGTCTAAACCCTGTGCTAATGGTTGGTATTTATTCCATTTTACTAAGTCAGTAGTAAATCCATTGTTAGGGTCTACAAATACTTCCATAGCAGTTTCTAAATCTTGTTTGGTAAAATCTTTTTCTAGCAATCCATTACGTCTTAAATCCCATATAATGTTACTAGCAGTTTCTCTATCAAAACCTTTCTCTGGTTTTATCCCAAAGTTTTTAGCAACATCTAATACTTCTTTTACTTGTCCTTTTTTAACACCATGTTGGTGTGCAATCAATGTACCACTATCTTTATTGGCACCCTGTATATACCAGTTGTCTCCTAATTTTTTATTAATACTTTCTAAAATAGTATCAATACCACTCGCTATTGTTTTTTCTTCACCTTTACCAAGTTTTGCTTTACCAAATTGTATAGCTAATGGATTGTCTAATGTATACCTACCAGTAGGTTCTACTTCTTGTTTTTCATAATTCCATCTAAATATTTGTTTTTCTAAATATTGAATAGTCTTTCTAACAACACCACCAAACATTTTGTTTACTTTATTAGGTGATTGTGGTGTTACAACATTATCTCCATTCTTTGCAATTTCAATACCTTCAGGTCCAATAGGTACAGGGTTATTGTATTCATCTATAATCATTAACTCTTTATGATTTGCATGATACTTACGTCTATAAAAATAACGTTTAATTAATGGACCATTATTTTCCATTGTTCCTTTACCAAATACAGTATCTATTTCATTCGTAAATGCTTCTATATCGTAATTACTTTTTGAAACAGACTTACGTAATAACTGTTGAACTTCTGAACGTAACAATGAAGGGTTTGATTGTTGTATAATATCTACAATTTCATTATAAGCACTTGATAATTCAATAGTATCTGTAATATCTTTTTCTACTATCTTAGCTTTTAATACTTCTGTTTCACTTAAAGTAATATTAAATTGGTCATCTAAAATATTTTTTTGTAATGCTTCTTTTTCTTTTGCTATTTCTTTATTTAATTCTACACTATCTTGTACAAAAGTTTCTACTTCTTCTTGATTAAGACCAGAGTTTTTTACTTCCTCTAGTTCCATTTGTTTTTTACTAAATTCTTTATAAGTTTCTTTATTAAATTCACCTTCAAAGTCTTTAACATTTTGAAATATTTTTTGTGCAGCACTATTTCTTTGTGCTTTAATTAAACTTACTTGTTGGTCATATAATGTTTCTTTATAATTTTCCCACCATACTTTATCTTGTGGTTCGAGGTCTTTATACTCTTGAGTTTTTTTAACTTCTTTATCTACAATTTCAAGATTATCTAATGATTGTATTCTACTTTTACCGTCTTTATCAAATAACAATCTTCTTCTTTGTATTTCACCTTTACGAGTACCAGATGCACCAAAAAAGAATCCTAATAAATATTCATAAACAACTTCAGGTAAAGGTAAATCTGCTTGCTGTGCACTAATACCAGTATATGCAGACCCTATAGTACCACGTAATGCAACATTAATAGCTTGCATTTGTTCCATTGACATTTTATTAACTGTATTTTTTACAGCATCTTTACCAAGTTTAACTGTTGCAGGATTGCTTAGTAACTTTGCAATATCTACATATTGAGCAACACCACCAAATACAGCACCAGCTACTGCTCCATGCATAGCAGTTTCTGCCATACCTTTTGGTCCTTCTTTCCAGGCACTAACTCCAAGACCAACACCAAGGTGCAATCCTTGTTCTGCTACTTCTCTAAAACGTTTACTACCTAATAAACCTTTACTTAAAAATCCAGATGTTAATAAATTATTTTTACCAGCTGCTAGTTTCATATTGTCAATAACAACATCAGCTATTTTCATAGGTACAGAACGTAAATACATTTTACCTTCTATATTTTTAGCAAGATTAAAATTACCTACTTTTAATTTAGCAGCTGTTTTAGATAATGCAGCTTGATAAGCTTCACTAGCTTTAACAATTTGTTTTTCAGTAGCACCAGCTTTTAAAGCAACTTTAGCTGCACCTTTTGCTGCTGCTCTTTTACCTACAAGTCCAGGGACTGCAGCACCCATAGATAATACACCCATAATAACATCTGGTGCTAAACCTACAAGGTGTCCTACTTTATTAGCAATAGATTCTGTAGTAGTTGTAGGGTCATCTGCCCAACCAAGTGTTGTAAAACCTTCTACTAATCCAGATACAAATTGATTCAATGTAGAACCAAGATTAGCTTCAGAAGCTTTCATATCACGATTAAATTCAAGACCAGATTGTTTGAATGCTTTTTCAATAAAATCAACATCATCTTCATTGAAAGATGCAGGATTGTTTCTATATGCTAATCCTAATCTATTGATATAATCTTCATTAGTAATAGCATTAATAGAAGCTAATCTATTTAAATACTGTAACTGTGGATTCATTTATTATTATTCTGCAGATAAATAGTTATTAAATATATTTAACAATGAATTAACTTGCGACACTTGTTTTGAAGGTGCTTGTTCCAAATCAATACTTTCTATATATCGTTTATAATTCATAATACTTTCTTTCATTTCAGGGTCTGCAACAGATGCTCCAGTAACTACATTATTAATATGTGATTGTATTGCAGGTTGAGCAATATAATCTGAAACTGTATTAATTCTTTTTTTATTTTCTGAATTAAGACCAAATACTTTTCTTTGAATGCCACCAATTACTTTACCATAAATACCAAAATCTTCAAATAAAATTTCTTTTGATTTCATTTGTTCTTCAGTTTCTTGTTTTATTTCTCCAGTTGATACACCTTGTAAAATGTTAAAAGATTCTGTTATTCCAGTTTTTGTTGCAGCTTCTTTTTTTAAATATTCATCTTCTTCCTTTTTTAAATCTAACAACTTTTTTTGTATGTCAAAATCTATTAATGCTTTTTTAGCATACATTTCCATTTCTCTACGTGGTTCATTAAATCCACGTAATGCACCTAATAATGTTGCTAAACTTTGTATTGTTTCGTTACTTGCCATTTTAATATCCTCCGTACATATCTAATAATGATTGTCCATAACTTGATTTAATTCCATACTCTGAAGCATATCTATCTAATTCAAATCCAGATGCTTGAATATCTCTAATAGCTGATGCTTCACGTTGTTGTAATTGAAATGCAGATTCTTGTGCTTGTAATGCTGATGCTTCTTGCTGTCTAGCAAACTGCATTTGTCCTTGCATCAATGCTTGCATACCAGAACCACTACCTGCTAAACCTGTTCTTCCAACTTGACCTTGCAACGCTTGCATTCCTAGTTGTTGTTCTTGAATAGCACCACGTTGTTGTAACATTTGTGCTTCTTGTTGAAATCCACGTAAGGTAGCAAAGTCTGCACGTTCTGCTCCCATTGCTCCTTGTAATGCAGTATATTGTGATGCTAATATACCTTTAGCTCTTGCTTTTTGTTCTCTTCTTCTTTTACGTTCTCTTCTACTGCCAAAAAATCCTGCTATTCCTTGACCAATAGATACTGCTTGACCCACTGGATTTAACCAATCAAATGCTCCCATTACTTACCTTCCTTTTTAAATGGTTCAAATACTTGTCCTAAATCTTGCATAACATTTAATATATTAAAACTAGTAGCAGCAACTTTAGAAGCATTGCGTTTAGCTTGTATTAACATAGCTTCATTGTCAGACATCATATTTTGTTCTGTTGACATTCCTTGCATAGTAGAAATTTGCTCTTTAATTAAATCAGCTTCTCTTTCTCTTCTAGGACCATAATCATCGCCAAAGTTTCTTAATTCATTTTCTAATTTCATATAAGAATCAACATTAGATGGATTCTCTGAAATTTCTTTTATAATACCAGCAAACTTTGGTGTTCTGCTATAATTAGTTCCATACTGAAATTGTACATCTGCAATTACAGTTTGTAAATTAGATGGTAATTCATCAAAATTTTTACCAGTAAGTTTATTATAAGATTGTTTTACTCTACTAGAATATTGTTCTTTAGCCATCATATCAATTTGATTTACTTCTTCATCACTTAATTTCAAACCACCAGTTTCGTTTAATTTTTTAACTGCAGCATCTTTTTTAACACCTAAATATGGTATTAATTTTTCTTGCAATGGTTTAGATAATTGAGATATAGATGATATATCTTGTTGTCCTAAATCAAATCCAGTAGCTATAGTTACTCCAGATTGTCCTATAACAGAACCATCCTGTTTATTTGTAGGTACATATGCAGTTGTTTTTCTTCCTTCATTTCCTTTTATAAAATTAAAATTAATTTGTGCCATCGTTTCCACCCATCATACTGTATAATGCATTTGTTGCAATTTCATCTTGTTTATTTTCAATACTTTCAATGCTTTGTCCTGTTTGAAATCCTGTTACACCTGCTGCTGCTTGAGCTGATTTAATAGCATCTAAATCATAATAAACACCAGGTATGTCTCTTAAATTAACATTAGAATAATTGTACCCTGTTGATTCTGAAAATGCTGGACTAAACATCATACCATTAGTCATAGTTGTATCAAGACTAGCATTTAAATATAACTTACTTGCACCATCTATTAAATCTCTATTAACTCTATCTACTGGTAATATAAATTCACCTGCCATATCTTCTGTTTCAGAACGAACAGAATATTCAGGTCTAACTGGTTGTTCTCCTGTATACATATTACCTAACATTTCAGGTTCTTCAGATTTAATTTCATATTCAGGTTTTGTTGGAGTAGTTAATGTTTCTTTGGGAGCTAAACCTCCAGGAATATTTAATCCACTATCAAATCTTGATTGTAAAGAAATATCTTCTCCTCTAGCTGAAGCTCTTTGTTCTCTTGTTAAATCTTTCAATTCAACATTTTTACCATAAATTCTTTCTCCCATTCTACCACGAAAACTATCAGGTTCAAATTCTCCCTGTAAATAACTTGTTTTAAAATCTTTTACAGCTCCTTCAATAGCATACATAGCTTCTTGTCCTGTTTGGTATCCTAAAATACCAGCAGTAATATCATCTATGATGCTACCTTCATCAGTTTTTTTTCTGTATGTTTGAGCTAGTTCTCCACGAACTTGTGCCATAATTAAATCTGCTCTACTTGCCATTTATCCTCCTTATGGTGGTGTAGAACCACCGTATGCTATACATTGAATATCTAAAGCATCATTTGATATATTGTTATTTGTAAATGTTACTTTTTGATATGTATTATTTGTATTTAATTTTAATGCTTGATATTTAAATCTTAAATAATAAGTACCTGCGTTTGCTATAGTTTTAACTGAAGAGTAACTATCAGATGTACTTGGTGTTGATGATGTGCTTACTGCTACACTTAATGTACCTGTTAAACCAGTTTGACTACATGAAATTACTGTATTGCCACTTCCATTGTTTAATGTTATTGTTTCTCCAGATGAATATGCAACACCATTATTTCCAATAGTTTCTAAAGTAAAATCTGATGGTACATTAGACCAAGATGTTGATGGAGAATCTGTTGTTCTACTAAGAGTAGAAGACCATGCACTTGAATGCAAGGGACTTCCTTGCGTTGTACCATTTTGAGCTCTTACTCTTGAAAAATATAAAGTAGATGAATTTAATGATGTAAATGTAGTACTACCAGTTGCACTTCCAGAAGAAGTTGTACCCTTTGTACTTGGTGTTACATATGCCGATTGTAAATTAGCAGAATTAAATGTATCAACTGTATCTATTTCTACTTTCCAATATCTAGTTACATATGCTTGACCACTTAAACTTACTGTAATTGAAGTTGATGTTTGACTAAGACTAAATGATGGTGCAACAGGAACACATGAATATTTTCCAATAACATCTCCATCATCATCAATATTTAAAATTACATCTAAAGTAGAATCTGTTGGATGGTCTTGACTAAACCAACCATCTGTATAGCTATCTGCTAATGCTCCATCAGCATTATAATCTCCATTAGTCCCATAAAAATTAACAGTGTTTCCTTGAGCACTACTATAAACTTTACTAGAATTTACAGTAAAATTAATATCGTCAGTATAATAACCAGTTGTTAAACCTGCAGTTGCAGCATTTGTATCACCAAATTCAGCACATTCTAACAGTTCTGTATTGTCATATGGTAAATCCATAGAAGTACTTGGTCCTGTTTGTTCTGTTAAATATCCTAATTCTCTTGATTGATATGGATTAATAGTAGTTTCAAATACATCTTTTATTATAAAATCATTTACAGATTGTTGATTATGAAAAACTATTTTATAATACCAAGTTCCTACAGCTAAACTAGTTAAGTTATCAGTATAATTTCCAGAACTAGTACCTTCATTTATTTTAGTACCAGGTTCTATAAAAGAAGAACTAGAAGAACTAGAACGATATAATTCATGTGACACAGTATTTGAACCATATACCCATGTTAGTTTAATATATTGATTTCCTGTTCTTTGTGCTTGTAATGTACCAGAAGGATTGCCAACTGGTACTTCTCCTGTTACTTCAGTAGATGATGTATTAACAGAATTTAAAGTTCCTACATTTTGCACTAAACCAGTTTTAAACCAACCACTTTGAGCTTTTATATATAATAATTTATCTCCAGATTGATTTACTATAACAGTATCTCCTATACTACCATCATTATTATTTGGTATTGTATTTTGTTCTTTAGCAGGAGTTTGATATTGCTGCCTAGCTTCTTGAAACTTTTTTACTTTTTCAATACTTTTTAATATACTAACCATTATCTTTTAACCATTTCTCTATAAATTATTTGTATATCATTAATTTCAAAAGAACCAGTATTTTGTGTAGTTCCTGTATTAATAGCAGTTGCAGTATGTTGAGCTACTTGCAATGCAAATGATTTAATTCCACTAAAACCTGCAGGCATCGTTATTTTTTTAGTAGTAAAATCAGCAGCTACATCTAACACACCTAAATCAACAACAGTTCCACCATCAGGTATTCCTCTTAATTGTACTCTTTGTTGTGATGGCATTTTATAATTAATATAAATAGTATTAATATTTTTTTTAGTATCTGGATTATCAAAAGTAAATTCTTTTGTTTGTAATAATACTCCATTGTCTCCTAATTGAAGTGTAGGTGTAGATGGTGAGTCATTCCATTTTTTTAATGTACTAGTAGTTACACTATGTTGTAAAAACAACATATTGCCATCTTTATCATTAACTATATTTGATATATTATTAAAAGATGATGCAGTTTCATTTTTGTATGACCAAGATTGTGATTTAATATCAAATTGTAATATTTTGTTTGAAGTAGGATTGAAAATAAATATACATTTTTTGTTTGGATAATAACCTATTACAGCATTATCATCATAATAATTAGATGACCAATTAGCTAATCTTGGTTGTCCTGTTTCACTTAAATTAATGTCTATTATACGTTGACCATCATATATAAATGCAGAATATTTATTAAACCAAGCTATAAATCCTTCTCCTTTTGTAACATGATAATCTTTTTCACACCCTTTATATTTATAAGTTCCTTCTAAAAATTCTATATCTCTTGATATGTTAATAACATATAATGTATTTGTTTTAAATTGTAATAATTGATTATTTAAAGTTTCTAGTGCAATTATTTCATCACCATCATTTACTTCTACATCTATAAAATTATCTGGTCTAAATACATCAAATTGATTTACATCTGATTTTAATACTGTATCAGACTTAACTACTCTTTCTTTTCCATCATAGAACGCTACATTGCCTATATAAGCTCTTCTATTGGCTATAGCAGACGTTTTAAAGCTTGACCCTTGTCTACCCACACATGATTGATTTAAGTTCAAATATGGCTCGTTTTGAGATAAAGATAATAAACCTTTAGTTATCCAAAAATAATTAGTCTGAAAAACACCATGAGATTTATATCTCCAATATGTGTTAGTACTTGTAAAAGTATGTAATGCTTCATAGCGTTCATTCCCACCAAAACGTATTCCTTTTTCAAAATTTATTTCCATAAATAAATATTTTTGCTCTACAGATTCTACAGTAGAACCCTGCTCATCTTTGTTTACTAATGCCCAATATACATTTATACCAGTTTGTCTTGGTTTATTTGGTATTTTACCAGCTAAATTAACATATAACGGTCTTTTATAAGATGCATTACTTCCTAAAATACTTGGTTGTAATATGTCTCCTATATAAACAGGATAAGATTCTTGATTATCATAAACATTAGATGCAAATAATGCATAATATATTTTTTGACTAGGTGAACCTGCAGAACCTGTAACATATACTGGTATATTTGAAATAGCACTGCCTATTCCTAAATCTGCTTGAGAAGTATCTTTGTTAAAAAATGCATACAATGCAAATGTTCCTGTTGTTCCTGTACCCATACTAGTAGCTAAAGTTGTATTTAAAGCACTTTCAGTATTTAAAGTAGTATTTATTATATATCCATTAGAATCTGTATCGTTAGTAAGATTAAATGTACCACTAGTAAGATGATTTAAAACAATTTCAGAAACACCTAAACTAAAATCATTACCATAATAACTTTCTGCATCATAATCATATTCACCTGAACTTATAGAACTTTTTAAAGGAGCTATATACATATCATCTACAGTATAACCATTATATGTAATTCCTATGTTAGAACTAGTTGTAGTTCCAAATTTATAATTTTTATCTAAATACCCAAGCCATTTTGGGGTATTGTTTGTTGCAACTGTAGATGTAGCAGATAATCTAACCTGTCCATCTACCACAAAAGCATTTATTTCAGAAGCAGTACTACCATATGAAAATTGTGCAGTATCTTTATCATTATCAGTTATATTAAAATAATCTATATTTGTACTAGTAGCATCATTAATTAATAATATTTCTTTGCTAGATATTGATGGAGATGATACATCTATATCCCTATCTGTTGATAAATATATTAAACCATTCCCTGGATTAAAAGTAGTATTAGTCTCACTAAAAGAAGGAGAGTAATTATCAATAAGTCCAATAGTAGTTAGTTTACCAGGTGTTTCATTGTCTAATCCATTTAATACAGAAAATTCATTAACTTGAATATCTCTAGGATTAGTGTTGTCGTTTAAACCACCACTAAAATTATTTACGTTTATACTTCTTTTTGGCATTTGTTTTCTTCTTTTTCTTTTTGTTTAAATCGTATAACCTACGAGTATTATTGATAGAAACTCCTTTAATGCTACTTGTTTCCATCAATAACCTCACCCCATAGTGTTGTTTTACCATCTATAATTTCTACAATCTCTACCTTAAA
>Ga0136656_1000536_pt1 | contig 13286 bp, 18 predicted proteins | sample CPBDNA_9_FD_94862 | JGI IMG/M metagenome (GOLD analysis project Ga0136656, IMG submission 94862) | Freshwater to marine salinity gradient microbial communities from Chesapeake Bay, USA - CPBay_Sum_15_0.8_DNA (version 2) | ecosystem: Environmental > Aquatic > Marine > Coastal | place: USA...
AGCAGTCAGATCTTTAAGATTAGCCTTGTAACTAATTTCTATACTTCTCTTTTCTGTACTCATTTCTGGCCCCCTGCATTCTTGGCCAGATCATCTGCTAGGGCAGAAATTACTTTATTAGCCCCCCTTCTCATGGGTTTAACCATTAATTCATTACCTGCTTTAGCCCCCAGGGGTCTGGTTATATGTTCTCCATTAGCATTAACAGATTCAGCACCAAACTTTATAGCCCATGAATAGGGTGCATCATTGACAAGAAAGCCTACTATCATACCAGCCTCTACCCTGTACCCCCTCCTAAATTGTCGCCAAGAATTCTGGCTTGTTTCCTGGTAGTAGGTAATTCTACCCTCTGCATTCTTTCTTACAATTGGCTGTCTTTTTGGCCATTCTTTCTTAGCCTGCTCTTCTATCCTGTCTAGAGTAGTATCTATTATCTTTCTGGCCCCAGGTGCTACTGTATCGAGGAATCCAGTATAAAAACTCTGCATATCCTTATTCATGGATATAGAAGCATTCCCTTTTTTTATGGTCTTACTCATGTTGGCTCCTGTCTATCATTTTCTGGAATCTTTCTTGTTTAATTCTATCTGCTCTTCTTTTGGCTTGCTCTGCTGTTTCAGTAGATAATCTATATTCTGCAATTACATCTACTCTAGTACCAGCATCTAGAGAATAGAACCAATTAGGATCCCTGCCCCATCTTAGGGCTATCTTCAGGGCCAGATAATCTAGATTTCCCCTAGAGGAATAGAAAAATTTGCTTTTTGTTCTACCTCTTCCTCTTTTGGCAATTCGTCTATCATCTGGATTAGTAGATCAGATCCTGCTGTATAGATATAGGCAGGGGCTATACCTGCCCCTAATAATCTATCCATGATCTTATGGCCATAGGCAATAGGATCCCCAGTAGCAATAGGATAGGCTGGTAGTATTTTGGCATGGTCTGTACATACCCCAATAGTAGCAGCGCAAAGTCTCCCTAATTGTGCCCTACTGGGATCAGATCCCCAGATACTGACAAAATCTAGACATGTAGCCAGACTTTTGGGTAGTTTGGCTTCTATGGTTCCTAATTTCTTTAATTCTAATTGCATGTTACCTCCTTATTTTTGCTACTAGATTATGCTGGCCCTGTTACAGTAGCGCCCCCGTAACAAGTAAAAGAAAGAGAGAATGCAGAAGGATCACCTTCAGAAAAATCTAGATTACAGATACACTTAGAAAGTGTTACTGTGTGATCTGCATCATCGCCAAAATCTGTACCCTCTGCTGTATATATTATATCAATACAGTAATGCTCTACATATGGTACCCCAGTTGTACCAGTGCTAACATTACTGGCATAGTTTCCGCTTTTATTGATAAAGTCACGTACAGATCCTGCTTCTGATCCATCTGTGAATTGCCGAAAGTAAAAAGAGAAACTTCCTGTTATGGTCTGCTGATCTTGCTTTCTGATAGTAGAAAAATTACCTCTATCCATTACTACCAATTCGCTAAAATCATTAGGTTGACTGAAAGAAAAATTACCCTCTTCATAAGCAATTTCTAAAACTACCGGCGATCCCGATCCGTCTTTTAATTCTATTTTTCCATCTCTTTTTGTTTTTGGTACTGAACTATAAGCCATGTCTGCTCCTATATAGTATGTAGAATTTGAAATTCTAGGTTTATTATAATGTATTCTTGTGAGTCTGTTACTTCCCTAGAGGATAGCATGTAATTTATGGTAAATGGAGTACCCCCAGCATCTGTAATATAGGATTCCAGAATCTTATTAATTACCTGCTCTTCTTTGTCCAGGGCATCATTATAATCTACCAATATATCTAGGGGTCGTAATCTATATGCGAATATTACATTAACTGTACTATTCAAATATACCCCTACTGCTCTTCTCTGCCTTTCCATGTTGGCACTACTAGAAACCATATTAACAGAGAATCCTAGATGGGCTATGCTATCCTGAGTTCTACCAAAAAATTCAGGGGCCATTAGGGATTCCCTGAAACCAGACAATTCTAATAGTTTCCCTTTGATATCTGCTCTAATCTGGCTGCTAGAATAGGCCATTAGTACCGCCTCCAGTAATTCCCTGGTCTGGAAAGATAAATTACTGGCTGCTTGGCTACTCTCTCATTAGGATCATCTGGGAATCCATCATGCCCCGAATCGTATCGCCAATTAATTGTTTTCCATGCTGCTTGGTACTGGGCATGGTGCTCTGTTGCCAGATCCAAGAATCTGCCATTACTCTGCCCCAGACTGCTGTGGAAATCCCTAAATATATAATACAGACTTAGATTAATATGGGCTGGTCTTAATGCTTCAGGATCCATGACTAGATACTCTAGGCCGCTACCCTCCTGTCTGATTCTTGTAAGAAGATTATACCAGGCTTCATCTATGTAGTCTTGATAGGAAGTAATACTAGATGGCCTTAGGGCGGATAGTTGCTTATAGGTAGCATACAGATCATTATCTGATACTACAGGGTATAGCCTTCTGCGTACTACTGCTGCTAGTCGTCTAAATGTATAGGGGGTACTACCTATGGTAATTTCCCATTCTTGTAGGTACCCTTCCCCCAGGTTTAGGGTATTAACTAGATTACCTGCTGTATGTACATACTGGGGTACATTGCCAGGGAATGTACCAGAAGCATAATCTACTAATTTAGTCTGATCTGGTTTGTACAGTGTATACCTTACAGCAGATATTGTGGCTAATGCCCCTTCCCTATATATGGGTAATTCTGTTGTCTGCTGTTTCCCCCTTTCAAGTAATTCTATAGTTTTAATCTGGGGGGCATATGGTATATTACTGATCGACATGTATTAGTTCCTTATAGTACTCTATACCCAGATCTAGTACCCCCCTCCTAGCAGTTTCCATATCTGCAATTCTAGAATACTGGCCATCTAATTTAGATTTAATTTCTGGTATATGCTGTTGGCTAATGTATCTCTGGGGTAATCTTTTTTTTGCCATTATATCTAATTCTAGGAAGTGATCATGGGGTAATGGTATGGTACCATCTATCATTAATTGGATTCTCCATTGATTCCATGCTGCCCTGTCAAATTTGCTTATAACCTGCCCTGCCAAAATTTTAAAATTTTCCCATTTAGGACTATGTTTAGAACCCCCATATTTTGCAGGGTAGACTCTCATGTAGTCATGCCTTTCTGGATCTAGGATAATATACCCCTGCTGCTGTAATTTCCCTAATCTGGCAGAATTATCACCTAATTCGCCCTGTATTTGATGTACCCCATTGACACCGGGTACAATTCTTTCCATTTCCACAGATGGCAGATATACTGGTACCTGTTTAATTTTTTTCCCAGATGATACACTAATATAACTGAATTCCCAATTTGCTGGAAAATGCTTATATATAAAAGGATGATCCGGATTTACTGGTAATCTAGTATTGCTAGGTCTTACCATGCTCCATGGCTGGCTAATATTATCAAAATTCATTTTTTTTCCTCCTTAAAAAATAGGGGGTATTTCTACCCCCATACATTATATATTATACCCCAGACTTGAGCAAGACTCCCCGATCCTGGTCTAGAATACTGACTCCAAAATAGGCATGCCCTACAATTCGAGTAAGCGCCTTTTCTGCTTCTCTGTCCATTTCAATAGTAACCTGATCCATAGGCATAACTAGATTAGCACCCATGATCTGTGGTGCCCCAGTAGCGTAACCTACTGCCCCTGGTGCCCAGAGTGCAGACAAATTATCTGTACTATCATTAGTAACATAACTAGATACATAGATGTCTACCCCTAGGTATTGACCCTTGTACTGATCGCCCTTAGCAGAGATAGCCTCATAAGTTGCAGGGGTGAATTGTACAATTCCTGTTTCTGCTCGTAGGTCGTCTTGTAGTTCATTCCATGCCTTAGGATGTAATACAGCGACATAAGGCCCCGGTACTGATTTACCAGATTTATTCTGGAGTCTCTGGAATGCAGAGTAGAAAGCATCTACTGAAAGAGTAGTACCAGTAGAGGCAGCCTCTATATCAGTGAATGCTGCAAAAGCATCAGCAGTAAGATCAGCAACCATGCCATCATATGATCTAGCAATAGAAAGGGCGATTCTTTCTGGGCTAATATCTGCTGCCCCCATGCCTGTCATATTAGCCAGATCGGTAATTGAATAAGCCAGGGCACGTCTTTTTACCACTACATCAGCAGATCCATCAGTAAGGGATCTATCAGATGCTGCATCTGCTTCAGTACCTCCAGAAAAAGTCTGCCATTGAGTAGCATCATATCCATCTAGGCCGGCTTTTCTGACTCTGATGGTATCGGATCCAGAGCCATTAATAGACCCTACAAAATCCATATATACAGTATTACGTAGACTCATGGAATCTGCCAGTAGTAGCCTAATTTCTTGGCTAATCATCTGTGAGAGTCTCAAGTCTGTTAAAAGTGAATTGTTGGTAATTGCCATGATAACCTCTATTTTTTTTTGTGATCCTGGGACTATCTGCTTTTTACTGGGGCGACCAGATCCCATGTCTATTTGTGTGCATGTGTATTTTACTAGGTTTATTACTTGTTATCTTGTGAATACTGCCACACAAAAAAAAGAGTAGACAGCATGGGGTACTGCCTACTCTACTAGAGTAAAGGAGGATACTCTAGATAAGTGTGAGGGATCTAGATACTGACAGCAATATCAACAGTAATATTACTGTTGGCCTTGACTTTTACATTATTAGAATCAGTGTATTGTACTTCTAATTGTACTAGATTGCTATTGCTATCCATAGCAGATACATGTACTAATTTTTTCCCTAATTGATGATTTAGAGTAGCAAAAGTACCAGCAGTAAGAGACTGACTAGAAAATTCTGCTCTTAATTTAGACTCTGGTAATTCAATTTCTCCTGTACTAGGATCATATCCACACAGGGAACCAGAAGCAGCACTAATGGCATTACGCGCCCTGGCATTAGAGAAATACAGATTAGTACTACCTTCTGAAATGTCATCTGTACTAGCAGAGAATCCAATTACCCCTGTTGTAGAATTGTAAGACAACAAAGAACCATTAACACTAATAGCCCCTCTGGCTCTGGCATCAGAAAAGTACAAATTACTACTACCCTCTGATACTACATCTGTATTACCAGAGAAGGAAAATTGACCCCCACTAAATGATAGCCCAGTACCAGCAGATAATACGCTACGTACATCTGATGCAGTAAGATCCATTTGCCCAGTAGATGAATTGTAAGAAATCAGAGCGCCATCTAGAATAGAAATAGATCCCCTGGCTCGTGCTTGGGTGAAATATTGATTAGTTGCACCTTCTGAAATATCATCTGTATCTGCAGAGAATCCTAGTACCCCAGTACCTGAATTATAAGACAATACAGATCCAGATACAGAAATAGCCCCTCTGGCTCTGGCATCAGTGTAGAATAAATTGCTACCCTCTGAAATGTCATCTGTACTAGCATTAAGAGAGAAAGATCCAGCGCTATAAGAAAGACCAGAACCAGCAGAAAAGAATCCTCTAATTTCTGCCTGGTCTGCTGTAATAGCCCCAGTAGATGAATTGTAATCTATACCATTAGATCCAGATAAGAAGCCTCGTACCTCTGATGCTTGTACGTCTGCCCCTTCGATTTTTGTCCAGTCTGCACTAGTGCCAGCAGTACCCCCATTATGGATATATGACTCTGGTCTGGCAGATCCGGTATTAGTTAGAATTACTACGTCCCCTTCCTGGAATTCATTACCATTAGCATAATTTGCAGTTAGCCAGGCAGATTGGCTGGTAGCAGTACTATCTACACTGACATCTACAATAGTAAGGGGTTTAAGTTTAAGTTGTTTCTTGCCATTAACAGTTACAACCTCTGCATAGTTAGCAGAGTCGTCATGGATACCTACAACAGAATTAGATTCTAGGTATGATTTTGTTACAGCATGGTTATCTGCAGTAATCGATCCGTCAATTTGAATAATTCCATCGAATACTACTTCTGGGTTGAAAAATTTCATTTTAATATACTCCTGGTAGGGTTCAGAAGTATCTTATCTAAGATATGCTATTGCAGTTAGTGAATTTTGGAAAGTTAATACTAATTCCATGTTGCTGTTGTGTACTACCTGAACCCAGCACTGATGGCCATCATCATCTACTACATATACTAGGGGCCTATATCCTAGATTATGTACTATTGTAACCTCTGTACTATTCGAGAAAGAATAAATCTGGGGGCCTGCATCTACCCCAAAAGAGAATCTAGCCATGTTACTCTTCCTCTAGTATGATGGATACATTAGCCGATCCTGTCTGGCTGGCTACATATAGATTATAATCTATGTTACTACCCCGCCCCATAGCGATAGTTATGTAATTGCTTTTGGGAATGAATGCCTTATTTGTTGGCACACTTCCCCCATCTGTGGCGCCATTTCTGCACAGATACAGAGCCTGCTGATCTGATCCGATAGTAACCTTTCTACAATTCCTGGGTATTTGGATCTGGGTAGTATTACTAGACGCTGTAAAATTATGAAAATGGGGATACGTGCTAATTGTTTTAAGATTCTCCATGATGCCCCTCCCTATCTGCCCTTATAGGCCTTTAATATGGCATCCCTATTGGCCCTGTAAAAATCCAGATCCTGGAGTCCCTTGTCTACTAGATCTGTACTCTGTACTGGAGTAGGCTGTACTCCATTATTGGCCCTAGGGGGTATAAGGGCAGGGGGATCTACTGGGGCATGGGTAGATATGGGTTCTGGGTCTGGTTCTATTGGTTGATTATTTTTTAGATGGGGTTTAAGTATGGCAGGGGCTGTATCTGGATTATCTTGTAAATTTGCTAACCATTCCCCTAGGGTCTGCTGTTCTTTTTTTCCTTTACCCTGCATGGCTCTGGAGTAAGCCCATTCTACTGCATCCCTTAGATCTGGATCTGTCCAGCCATGATCCGCCATGGCAGTATGTCTGGTATATCTAGATTCAGCCTCTTGTAGTTTATTTTTATATTCTTCTAGCGATTGTGCCATGGTATCTATAGTACCTAGTTTACCAGATACAGAGTCTAATTCTGCTTGCAGTTCCTTGGCTCTGTCCTCTGCTGCTACTCTGTCTGCTGACAGTTTTCTAATTCTCTCCTTAAAAGAGTTTTCTATTTCTGTTAGGGGTACATATGTTACCCCCTCTATTATTTTTTTATCCATGATATTCCTCCTTATTCACTATGTCTAGTAATATTAATTCTGCATCGAATACATTATCCCATGGCATATCCAGAGCCATAGGTATTAATTCTTGTAACTCTGCTAGGGGTAGCCATCTATCAAATAAATTTTCTAATTCTAATTCATTAAATTGTGTATTGTAATAGCAGCAGTCCCTATGGGCTAATCTTATACTAGATACTAGGTTAACCCCATTAGATAGGGCTAACCATTCTACAATACTCTGCTGGTCTAGTATACCCCAGCATGATTCACATTTCCCCATGATATTCCTCCTTATTGATATTCTGCCCTATCCCTACGTATCTGGGCTAATAGTTGTTTGGCTTCTAGTTCGTCCATGTCATCATACATTAACATTATAGCCTGTACTGGTGACATAAGGCCTGCATTCATCTTGCCTATTATGTCTTCCCTCTGGGATCGTATTTCCTCTGGGCTTAGTGGTAGGCTATGGTAGGATACTCTGTACCCCTGCTCTGGCAAATTAGTACCAAGAAATCTATTGGCTAATATTGCAGACTTAGCCAGCAATTCTTCATCACCTAGCCTAAATATGGGGGCGTATTTTCTCTGGGCTTCCCTCTGCCCTGCTCTGGAAACTGCCAGGGCGAATCCGCTTCTGGGGTCTGCTGATTGCTTACTAATATCAGCAGGGGATATACCAGCAGCAATAGCGACTCTCTGTTCATATTTTGCTATACTTTCAAGTAAGTTGCTGGGTTCTACTGGTACAGAGAAGGTACCTACTAGGGGCTGGCCCTGTGCATCTGGATCTTGACTGAATACCAATATACTAGAAGGGTCTGTACTGACAGCAGATCGTCTGGCTAATTGATCCTGATCCATCTGATTAAGGCCAGATACACTTAGCCCCGCTACATATTTCTGTGCCCAGCAGGAATCCCTTACTAGATGTACCCACATGGTATATAGAGTAGCAGATACAAGGCTACCATATATTTGCTGGCTACCTGTATAGGGATCCCAGAGATGGCCTGTTTTCTCTGCATGATATAATACTATTGGCAGGAAGGGCTGCCCCTGTGCATTTCTATAAGGGTATAATTCACCTTCTAGGGGACTACCCATGTATTCATCAGAAACATCTATACCCAGGTTGCCCCCCTGATCTACTTTGTACATTCGAAAACTGGGATTTTTTGGATCTCTGATGTCTAAACAGTCTACTACCCAGATAGATGCCCCGGTACTGTCCTTTCTGAGTCTATATTCCTTATAGTATGTTGGTATATCTGGCTGGTCTGGATGAGCCTCAAGGTATACTAGATCAGATGTTACTAGCCTATACTGTAAACCAGAATTAGTAAGGGCTATACCATCATCATTAGGTACTACATCAATTCTTATAATTCCTTCCCTCATGCCCAGTATCATCTGCTGGGCACGTGCCATTAATGGCCATAGCCCTGCCATGGTTACTAGTCCATTTCTGCCTACCAGATCCTGTATATCGCCTTGGGTATTAGTTACAGATGGATTCTCTGCATACAATACAGATAATTGTCTAGTTATCTGCTCAAAAGGATTAGAGGACAGATCAGCAGGCCCCCATGCCTCTCTTCTGTCTGGGGGTAGATGTTTCATTAATTCCCTTTCTAAATCCTCTAACCATGCCCCTACTAAGAGTCTCTTTCTTAGTGCACTATGATCCCATCTAGCCTGGTCTATATCTGTGGGGGCCGGGGGCTTAATTGCTGTATTTTTATACATGCTAATACATCCTAATTTTGTGGGCTGGTAGACTAGTTTTATAATCAATGATAGGAAGTAAACAGTATCTTAGGGCATCTATGGCATGTCCCCATTCGTCTCTACTTCTGGCACTTTGATTCCTTTTCATAGTCCACCGCTGAATACTTAATATCAACCTCTTACAATTGGGGCTAATAAAAAAATGCTTGCGTGCCATGATGCTGTGGATCATGGCGCTACCATAATATACACTATGACGCGCCTTTCTGATAGTCCTAATTCGCCACGATAAATTATTAGTAGGCATGTGCATGATAGACTCGAATGCACGCATTAATAGACTGTTTGACATCTTGCCAGCATTCCCCCCCCCATAATGTATATTATCCCCTGTCCATGTTAATTGGCCAGGGTGTAGATCATTTCTTTCTATCATTTGCAGAATTGCCCTAGCATGTGATTCTGGAGGGGCTGCCCCAGATATGTACTCATCTAATATGTATACCCATGGATTTTTGGGGTCAGATATTTCTATTGCAGCCAGTATGGCTACCTGGCTATTAGGGGTGGTACCATGATCTATACCAATAGCAAATTGATAATTACCCTTAGGGGCTGCTGCACTACTGATCATATCATCAGAGAAACAATCAAAGACTCTACCCTCTGGAATTCCTACATTCCAGTCCCCATTAATTCTGGCTTCCCTGTCTATGGGTAAATAATTTCTAGTAATAGAATCTATCTGGCCCTGACTTAATATAGGCTGGCATAATTTTGGGGTAGTAGCCTCTACTGTTAGGGGTGCTTTATGACATGATACCTGGCCTGCCTCTACTAGTTTTCTTAGATATTCTACATCCTGGCCTACTGGAGTCATAGTGATTCCTATGGTACCAGTACTACCCCCGGCCCCGCCTCTTAGTACACGTGCAACAAGTTCGCCCCAGATATACTGGTTAACAGGTTCATCTATCCCGACATAACTAATAGTGGCAGATGCCAGCCCGAGTCCCTGGTTGGCAGTTTTAATATGTATAATACTGCCATTGTTAAATCTAATTAAGGGGTGTACACCCCTAAAGCCTTTTCCTGGTATGAATTCGCATTCAGGATGTAGGGAATCCTTGGGTATCATTTCATATAATTTTTCTTGTATGGTTACAGACTGCATATGACTATGAGTAATTAAGAATGCAGTTATAGGGGGGGGATCTGTCTGTATCCATGGATGCGTACCTAGGCATCTGTGTATTAGTTCTACTGCCTGGGCTGCTGTCTTTCCTACTTGGTTCCCCCCTAGTAGTAATTTTATCTTACTGGTATCTTTAAGCCATGCCTCTTGTGGAGGAGTAGGCATGAAATATCCTAGGGGGTTCTGTATTGTTCGATCCCTGAGTCTACGCATGCCCATAGCCATAGATTTAATACTCATTGATCTATATCCCCATCTGTGCTATATATGATGGTCTATATACAGGAGCCAACATGTTTATTTTTTTACTTACATTATTCCTAGGGTGTAATGGTTGTACAGACAAGGAAGATTCAGCAGTAGCAGATACAGCAGATTCAAAATAATTTATATTGTCTATTATTATCATGCCATTTCTCTAGGGCATACTTGACCCTACCATCTATAATAGGCCAGTATTCTGGAGTTAGTTCGCAGCCAATTACATTATAGCCATTTATTAGGCCAGATACAGCAGTTGTACCAGACCCTAAGAAGGGATCTAATATAGTACCACCTTCTGGGCAGATAAGACCAGCAAGCCAACCAAATAGGCCTACTGGTTTTACTGTGGGGTGTGTATTCTTTACTTCTCTACTGGTACGACCTGCCCCGGCCCTAGGGTTCTGTAATCCTGCTGACCCTTCCTTTCTGTTTACTGCTTCATGCCCTGCTATGCCTTGTAGATGGTCTAATCCTGCTTCCTTTTCTGTTTTCCCTGGCTTAGGGCACTGGTAGATATTAGCAGGCCATCTACCTAAGGGGTGCGGATCTATTTCGTGTTTTCTGTCTGGAGAATTGAACCCCCCATTATCTAATTCCCTTAGGGCTGTTTTAAATTTAGCCCCATAGGTTATACTAGACTTTAATTCTTCCTGGGGGCCTACCCAACATGGATCATTATTACTAAATCTACTCTTATCTATGTTTAGTGCCCCAGTACCCCACTTTTTTACATTCTCTGCAATACTAAAACCTTTCTCTATTGGTTTTCTAGCCAGGCATGCTGGCTCCTGGGCTGGCTTTAGTGCAGTACCCCAGCCCTGCCATTTAATGGCATCTGGATCAGTAGGAATAAAAGGGGGCATTTCTTGATTAGTTGTACCACTAGCAAGATGCTCTTGCCCTACTGCATGCCTAACTCCTGTACCCCTATGAGACATGCCAGCATATTTCTTTTCTAGTGATATGCTGATGTTATGACTTTTTGGGAATCCAGAAAAGTATAACCAAGAAATCATATCCCTAATTTCAAACCCAGAGTCCTCTATTGCACATGTGATCCTGTGTATAGTTCTAGTACCGCCGAATGCTACCAGATGGCCCCCCGGCTTTAATACTCGATAGCATTCTTTCCATACATCTGTTCTGAATGCTATATCGCCACCATCCCATGTCTTACCCATGAATCCCTTAGATAGTCTATGTAATGCCCCTCTATGCTCTGGTACTGGGCTGGCATCCTCTGCGCTAAATCTTTTTTGTATGCTTTGTAGATGATAGGGAGGATCACATAGTACAGCATCTATACTATTATCTGGTACATCCTTTAATGTCTCCAGACAATCACCCTTCAATAATTTAAATTCTGGTACTACCAGATCCCCATATAATGTAGCCATGATACCTCCTTAAAATAACTAGGCTAGTTTAATATCAATTTTCATTGATTTTGCTGCTTCCTCTATTATCCCATTTATGGGCCTCCCCTGTAAAATTGCAAGTACAAGACAAATTTTTAGGAAGTATTCGACCTTGGGATTGCTTCCCCTGGTTCTCCACTTGACTATCAGACTTGGGTGCGCTCCTATCTGGTTGGCTAGCCATGTTATCGTCTTCCCTTCCTTTGTTATCTGCTGTCTGCAGTATTCCCCAAAATTCATTATTAACCCCATCACAATCACATGGTAAACATTGACAACATTCACAAAACATAACAGTACTATTTTCTTTTTTCAAATAGATCTATACATTCTTCCCATGGTACCTCATTAGATTCGGTACAGGATGATAGAATCTGTTGACTATTGGAAATATTAGCCATAGATTCGCATTCCTGCTGGCTGGCCCCATCCCCCTGCCTAGTCTGTAATCTACAAAATAATTCTCTGCATAATAGATCGCCATGTTTATCGAGGTACTCATTAGAGCAGGCAACCTCTAACAGATCCGGGGCAGTTAAATTCTTTTGTACCTCTACCTTCTGACTCTCTAGATGGCTATTCAGTTTAATTATTTCTTGTAGCCCATCTATCTGGCTGGCTTCTATATTGGATAATCTTTTACTTCTGGCTTGTACACCAATTACAATACCAGTAGCAGTCAGACTACCCCCAAGAAAACCTAATAGTACTGCATGTAATATAGTCATTAGTCACCCCCTATTCTAATTACATTATTTAAATCCTTGACACTAGTTTCTAATCTCTGTCTGAGAATTGGAGGAAGAGAAATAATTGCTGCTGTAATTTCTTGCAGTAGTTGTTCATCAGTTAACCCCTGTAATTCATCTGCTCCCCCTTCCTCTGCTTCTATCTGTCTTATCTGTGTAATGACAGATAGAAATTGTCTCTGTAATGCTGCGTAGGCCTGCCAGGACTGACTAGACTCTGCTTTCTGCATGCTGGTCTTTAATTCTCTGGCCTGGTCTTGTAGTATCTGTAATGGAGTACCAGATAATACAGGAGTCTCTGCTGGTCTATTTTCCTGTGCTGCTGCGCCATCCCTATTATACCCCCATCTTCTTTCTAGTTTCCATGCTGCTGCTTTCCAGTCCTTTTCTGCTGCTACTGTAATTAGTTGTAACATATAGATACCCCCAGTAGCACTGGCCTCATTTACTCTGTCCATAAATGATCGATATACCCCCCTTTCTTGTTGTTCCCCTTGTTTCATCCAATCATAAAAGGTACTTCTAGAAATACATGCAGAATCGCATGCCATCTGTATGCTAGCCCCTACCTCCAGAGCACTAATTATTTTATCTTTTGTTTCTTTTGTGAATTTACTTTTCCTTCCTGCCATGTTTCCTCCTAATTTTTCAAAAAAATATACAAATAGCGCAAAAAAGTCGCGGTGGTGGCAG
>Ga0136656_1000537_pt1 | contig 13272 bp, 10 predicted proteins | sample CPBDNA_9_FD_94862 | JGI IMG/M metagenome (GOLD analysis project Ga0136656, IMG submission 94862) | Freshwater to marine salinity gradient microbial communities from Chesapeake Bay, USA - CPBay_Sum_15_0.8_DNA (version 2) | ecosystem: Environmental > Aquatic > Marine > Coastal | place: USA...
ATTTGGCGGCTTCAAAAGTCATGCTGGCATAGCTGATGATAATAATCACATCTCCTTTTTGTACTTTTCGTGCAGCAGGCCCGTTAAGGGTAATTTCACCTGAATCTGCTAACCCTTCAATGACATAGGTTTCAAGTCGCTCGCCGTTGTTTACATTTACTACTTGCACCTTTTCGCCTGCAATGATATTTGCAGCATCCATAAGGGTTTTGTCAATGGTAATGCTGCCAATGTAGTCTAACTCGGCACCCGTGACACTTACACGATGAATTTTAGATTTTAAAACCTCAATTTGCATGGCGCAAATGTACTTATTTTAATCAACTCATTTAAGTTTATAAAACTGTAGGAAAATAATTTGAATAAGTCATATCTCGATACTAAATTTTTTTCAGAATTTCTCTCGATATGACATGCTCATCGCATTCAGAAATTATATCGAGAATAGTTTAAAAAAAAGAGTGCTTTAATTTAATGCGATATTATCGATTAATCGAACCCCTTCTACAGAAGTTGCCACAAAAATACGTTGCTTTTTATGTGGGTTAACTTCAAAAACTTCCTGCAGTGTATTTTCATCAACGCACATAGCGTAGTTCAGGGTAAACTTTGGATGTTTTGCAAAGGCATTTGCAATGTGGGTGTATATATCTGTTTTTTTCATCCCTCTGCCAGCGCAATATTTTAGGGTTTCGAAAATAAAACCCGCTTCGGCTCTAACAGCTTTTGAAAGAAGTACGTTTCGCGAACTCATGGCAAGCCCGTTAGCTTCTCTTACGATAGGACACGATACTATGGTTGTAGGAATTGCTGATTTATCTACCCAATTTTTAATGATTTGTAACTGTTGAAAATCTTTTTCTCCAAAATAGGCTCGATGGGGTTTTATGGCTTCAAATAGCTTAGATACAATTGTAAGAACTCCATTAAAATGTCCTGGGCGGTCTGCCCCTTCCATTACCTTATCTAATCCATTAAATGAGAATGTACTTGCCTCCGCTTTTTCAGGGTACATCTCTGAAACCGTTGGCGCAAAAACATTTATGTTCGGATCAATGCCGTGAATTGCCTCCACATCAGCAGCAAGACTTTCAGGGTAGGCATCCAAATCGGAAGGATTGTTAAATTGGGTTGGATTCACAAAAATGGTTACCCAAACACTTTCGTTTTCTTCTTTTGCTTGTGCTATTAGTGCTAGATGTCCTTGGTGTAATGCGCCCATAGTGGGAACCAAACCAGACTGATATGCCCGTTGTTTTTGACGTGTATTATGAACCTCTTTTAATTTACGATATAGCGACATAGTTAAGCACGTACTGATTGAGCACAAAAGTCGTTTAAATTTTTAGTAAATTTGCATTCTAATCCACAAATACGACTTGCTCCTTTATGAAAGACAAAAAGATATTATACATATCATCAGAAGTCGTACCGTACCTTCCACATACTGAGCTTTCCAATTTGGCGTTTGAAATCCCAAAAATGGTTAATGATCGTGGTGGGCAAACGCGGATTTTTATTCCAAAATACGGATTGATTAACGAACGCCGTCATCAATTACATGAAGTGATACGTCTTTCAGGCATGAATCTGGTTGTCAATGATATAGACATGCCATTGATTATCAAAGTGGCGTCTATTCCAAAAGAGCGAATGCAAGTGTACTTTATTGATAACGAAGATTATTTTAAAGGTCGTGGATTATATGCTGAAGAAAGCGGAAAGCTTTATGCTGACAACGAAGAACGGGCTATTTTCTTTGCTAAGGGGGTCATCGAAACAGTAAAAAAATTGAATTGGTCACCCAATATTATTCATGTTCAGGGTTGGATAGCTGCTTTGGTGCCGCTTTATTGTAAGTTTTATTATAAGGATGAGCCGTTGCTTGCAAATACCAAAATCGTGACCTCCTTCTTTGCGCCTCCTTTTGAAGGAAAATTAGGTGGAGATTTGTTTTCAAAAATTGCTTTTGATGGTATAGAAGCTGAACACATGATCGATTTGAAAAAACCAACGCTTGATGCATTGTATTCAAATGCGGTGCAGCACTCAGATGGCATTATTATTGCGAGTGAAGAAGTCAGTGATGTAGTAAAAAAGATTGCTTTCAGCAGCTCAAAACCTATTTTGGAATTAAGTAAAGAATCCGATGCGCTTGATGCCCACGAAACCTTTTATCAGACTGAATTTTAAAACCCGAATGATTAAAAAATTTCTCCCTATTGCACTTGTGCTTGCCCTAGTTTCATGCGATAAAAAGTTTAATGAAGTTGGCGCTGAGGTATTCCCTCCAAATACTATTCAAGCAAAAAAGGTACTTTATCCAGTAAAAGTTTCACATACGCTAATCGATGTGGCACAGACAAATACAGGCGCGGTCTTGCAACTAGGTGAATACCGTGATAATTTGTTTGGAACAACAGCTGCCGCTGTGGTTTCTCAATTTAATTTGAGTTCGTATGCACCCACTTTTGGTGATAAAAGTGCTGCATTAGAAAGCTCAGAAAGTTTTGATGAGCAAGAAACCATTACAGACGTATGGTTGGAAATTCCATTTTTCACCAATAGAATAGATGCAGATAGTGATGGATTGATTGACGAATACGACATTGACGATTCGGACCCAAATAGCGACTCAGACGGTGACGGTGTGAGCGATATTGCGGAACGAAATAACGGAACGGATCCTACAAACCCTGATACCGATGGCGACGGAACGCCAGACGGACGAGACGCTGAGACCGAAAACCCATACCCCGACAAAAAATTGTATGCCATTGATTCCCTCTTTGGAAATAGGGAGACAACTTTTGATGTGGAAGTAACTAAACTAAACTACTTTTTACGTCAGCTGGATCCTGATCAAAACTTTGAACAACTCCAACCCTATTACTCTAATTTTAATTTTGGCACGTATAAAGAACAGCAGCTTGGCAGTGCGAATATTAATCTAAACTTCAATGAAATTATTGTTGAGGGTGAGAATAACAATCTAACTCCGAGACTTAGAGTACCATTAGACAAAGCTATTTTTCAGCAACTTCTCATTAACAAGGAGGGCGCAACTGAACTCTCTACAGCAGAACTTTGGCTAGACTATTTCAGATCTATTTCTATTGAAACAAGCAACTTTAGCTCACCAATGCTTATGTTGCTGGATTTTGATAGGATGAGTATTCGAATTGCATACACCTACAAAGCAAAAAAAGCAGACACCGACCCTGTTGAAATAGAAGATAAGAATAAGGAGTTTTTGATTAGTGCAGGGGTGCTTAAATTTAATACGATAACTAAAACGACTGCTGCAGCACCAGAGCTTAACAGTATAGTTTCGGCTGCTGCACCAACACAAATTGCCTTAAGGGGCGGGCTTGGAAGTGTAGCCACCATTACCCTATTTGAGGACAATGAAGAACTTGAAGCAATAAAAGGAAAGTCAATGTTGCTGAATGAAGCTAATCTCACATTTCATATTGACAAACAAGCAGTTGAGCAACATGGTTTAAGCCTTCCAAATCGTTTGTATTTGTATAATGCCAATACCAATGCGCCTATCATTGATTTCCTGAGAGACGCGTCCGTTATTGGCACCCAAAATAAGTTGGTGTATGGTGGATTTTTAGTAAAAAATGATGACAACCACTATTACAAGATTAGGCTAACTGAATATTTGCGTGATATCATCAGCAAGGATTCTGTCAATGCACCATTACGAGTGTCAATCACTAATGCATTTGCTACGCAAGGTGCTGTTGCTATGGCAAAAGTTGACAATACCTCTATAAATAAAATACCTGCCGGTACCGTTTCCTCACCAAAGTCGGCCGTATTTGTAGGACCAACCCCAACTGACCCTGCGCTTGCAGATTTAAAGTTACAGTTGGAACTGTTCTACACAGAGATTGAATAATTAATCGGCTATATAAAATAGCATAGCAAGGACAAGTTTGTATTAATATTGTATTTTTAGGACACCCAAAATCTAAAAATATGATAAAAGGACTTCTTATTCTTGCGGTTACTCTTCTTGTGCTACTTGCGTTAAATTATTTTATAATTCGTGTTTTCAAACTCTCGGAGGTCAAACGAGAACGGTTACGCAGAATTTCAGTACATATCTACGTTATTTTTTTGATTTTCTTGGGAGTACTCAATTTAATTGAAGAAAACAGCCTCTTTGGTTGGGGGCACATCCTTGCTGGATTAGGCTTTCTTTTTACTGATCGATACGATAGAAAAAGAAAAAATCTATAACTCTTTCCGCAGTCGTGCTACAGGGGCGCCGATCATTTCACGGTATTTTGCCACGGTTCGGCGGGCAATGGGATAGCCCTTTTCGTTCATGATATTCATCAATTGTTCGTCCGTAAACGGACTGGTTTTGTCTTCAGCAGCAATCACATCGCCCAAAGCTTTTTTTACTTCTATGGTTGAAACATCTTCGCCCGCAGCGTTGGTAATTCCTTCCGAGAAAAACCACTTTACCAATTTAGTTCCATAAGGCGTATCCACATATTTACTATTGGCAACCCTAGAAACTGTAGAAATATCCATGCCAATACGGTCGGCGATATCTTTTAAAATCATGGGTTTTAGTTGTTGCTCATCGCCAGTGAGAAAATAGTCTTGCTGAAAATCCATGATGGTTTTCATGGTTTCGTATAGCGTGTGTTGGCGTTGCTTTATGGCATCAATAAACCACCGTGCTGCATCTAGCTTTTGCTTGATAAATTGCACGGCTTTTTTCTGCTCTTTACTTTTTTTATTGGCTTCTTTGTAGCCCGAAAGCATGTTACGATATTCCGAAGAAACATGTAATTCAGGTGCATTACGCCCGTTGAGAATAAGATTGAGTTGTCCGTCAATCAATTGAATAGTAAAATCAGGAACAATTTGCGCATTCATTTTCGTATCGCTACCAAATGCCGCACCAGGTTTTGGGTTAAGTTTTTCAATTTCGTTCATGCAGTCTTTTAGCTGCTCGTCGTCAATTTTTAGTCGCGCTTTTATCTTCGTGAAATGCTTTTTGGCAAATGCTTCAAACTGCTCGTCTAGAAGTGCAATGGCTACTGAAACCGCAGGACTTTGTGGCTTTCGCATTAGCTGAATAAGCAAACAGTCTTGCAAATCCAACGCACCAACTCCTGGTGGGTCAAGTTGCTGTACGGATTGCAATACCTTGCGTACTTCCGCTTCGTCTACGTATATGTTTTCAGTAAACGCCAAGTCATCTACAATATCAATCAATTCCCGTCGGATATAACCGCTATTATCGATACTCCCCACCAAAAAAGCCGCAATGCGGTATTCTTGTTCTGAAAAGGTAAAAGTGTCTAGTTGTGCCATTAGCTGTTGATGAAAGCTCACGCCTGCAGCATAGGGCACTTGTTTTTCTTCATCGTCTGAACTGTAATTTTGCGCCCGAAGACGGTATTCGGGAATTTCGTCATCGCTTAAATAGGCATCAATATCAATGTCGTCTGCCTCTATAATTTCGCCACTATCCTCCTCGGGGGTATCAAATTCTTCTCGCTCTTTTTCTTCTTCTTTTCCTGAAGCAAGCGCTGGGTTTTCTTCAATCTCACGTAATATCTGTTGCTCAAAAGACTGAATGGGAAGCTGAATCAACTTCATCAGCTGAATTTGCTGTGGCGATAGCTTTTGTGAAAGCTTAAATTGAAGGCGTTGTTTGAGCATGAATTAATATTGGGTTTTAAAAATACAAAAAACCCACACATTCTCTTCTAAAATGCAGCATTTAGCGGGGTTCGCGGATATGGAATTACATCTCTAATGTTAGACATTCCTGTGGTGTACAGTACCAATCGCTCAAAACCAAGTCCAAAACCGGCATGAACGGCTGTTCCAAAACGACGCAAATCCGTGTACCACCACAACTCTTCTTCGTCTATATCCATGGCACGCATGCGCTCTACAAGCTTGTCAAGGCGTTCTTCCCGCTGCGATCCACCTACCATTTCGCCTACTCCAGGGAACAATACATCCATGGCGCGAACTGTTTTACCATCATCGTTCATACGCATATAAAACGCTTTTATCTCAGCAGGATAATCAAACAAAATCACAGGACTAGTAAAGTGCTTTTCTACCAAATAGCGTTCGTGCTCACTTTGCAAATCTACACCCCAAGCATCTATTGGATACTTGAATTTCTTCTTTTTGTTGGGCTTAGAATTGCGTAAAATGTCTATGGCTTCTGTGTAGGAAACTCGCATAAACTCATTTTGGGTTACAAAGCGTAAGCGCTCTAAAAGCCCCATGGGGCTACGCTCAAGCTGTGGTTTTTTTGCCTCTTCTTGTGCAAAGCGTTGATCTAAAAACGTCAAATCTTCTTCGCAATTTTCTAATACATAGGTCAACACGGCCTTGATAAAATCCTCTGCTAAATCCATGTTATCGTCCAAATCGTTAAACGCAACCTCGGGTTCAATCATCCAAAATTCTGCCAAGTGTCGTGAAGTGTTGGAATTTTCAGCCCTAAATGTTGGTCCAAATGTGTACACTTTACCCAATCCCATGGCGTAGGTTTCGGCCTCTAATTGCCCAGAAACGGTAAGGTTGGTTTCTTTACCAAAAAAGTCGGTCTCGTCTGTTTTTTGAGATGGATCTAAAGTCGTTACACGAAACATTTCGCCAGCTCCTTCGGCATCGCTACCCGTAATGATAGGTGTATGCACTTGATAAAATCCATTTTTTGTAAAGTATTGATGCACGGCAAACGACAGTGCGGCACGCACTCGCATAACCGCAGCAAAGGTGTTGGTGCGAACACGCAAATGCGCTTTTTCGCGCAAAAACTCCAACGAGTGTTTTTTAGGCTGTATGGGGTATTCGTCTGGATTTGAGCCTCCTAAAACGGTTACCGAATCGGCTTGAATTTCGAATTGCTGGCCCTTCCCTTGACTTTCTACAAGAGTGCCTGAAATTTCTAAGGCAGCACCTGTATTAATTTCTGCAAGCACTTCTTCGGGAGTTTGTTCGAAATCTACCACACATTGCAGATTTGCCAAGCAGGAGCCATCGTTTAGGGCAATAAATCGATTGGCGCGAAAGGTGCGAACCCAACCGCGAACGGTAACTTTTTGACCTTTGTGTTCTCCAGAAAAAAGTTGACGAATGTCCATAAGGTGTTTACATTAACAGTGGCAAATATAGCGCAATTATTCTGCTTCGTTCTCGGGCAAAATCTGAAATTTTGGCTCTTTGAGCGTACGCTCATTGGCAATTTGTTTTTCGAGCGAAAGCAACAATGAAGGCAATAAAATAAGGTTAGCTAACATGGCAAAAAGCAAGGTTGCCGACACCAAACCACCAAGTGCAACCGTACCGCCATAGCTAGAAATCATAAACACCGAAAACCCAAAAAACAGTACAATAGAGGTATAGAACATACTTACGCCTGTTTCACGAAGTGCTGCATACACCGACTTTTTTACGTTCCATTTTGTGGCTTGCAACTCTTGCCTATATTTTACCAAATAGTGAATGGTATCATCTACCGAAATACCGAAAGCAACGCTAAACACCAAAATGGTTGAGGGCTTGATGGCAATGCCCAAAAAGCCCATCATACCAGCTGTAAGAATTAGCGGAATGACATTAGGAAGTAGCGAGATAAGAATCATACGAAACGACCGAAACATATACGCCATAAACAATGCAATAAGCAAAATGGCAAGGCTTAATGAAACCACAAGGTTGCGCACCAAAAAGCGTGTACCTTTAAGGTAACCCAAGGCTTTTCCTGTCATGGAAACATCAAATCGATCGGCAGGAAAATACTTGTTTATGCTATTTTGTATTTGTTGCTCAATGGCTTCCATGCGTTCTGTACTTACGTCTTGAAGCATGACAGTAATTCGGGCAAATTGCCCTGTTTCGTCCACCAATCGGGTTAGAAAATTCGCTTCGTCGCCCAAGTTTTTGGTGTGTGCTCGAATAAAATTATTCTCTTGATTTGTGGGCAACTGGAAGTATTTTGGGTTTCCGTTGTAGAATGCTTGCTTTAGGTATTTTGCTACAGCCACTGCCGAAACGGGATTTGACAATTCGGGAATTTCACGCAAATCATTTTCTAATCTGTTGATGCGGTTTAGTGTAGATAGGCGTGTTGCGCCATTTTTACGTTTGGTATCCACCATAATTTCAATGGGCATTATCCCTTTAAAGTGCGTTTCAAAAAACCGAATGTCTTTGTAGAAGTCCGCTTTTTTGGGCATGTCATCAACTATAGTTCCCGAAAGGCGAATTTCATACATCCCAATAATACTCAGCATAAGCGCTATAACCGATATGAAATACACCGACACACGATGCTGCTTTACTATGCGCTCCATCCATGCCACAAAACCTGACATCCACTTTCGATTTAGATGCTCCAAATGCTTTTTTTTTGGGATCGACATAAAACTGTAAATGATAGGAATCATGAGTAGCGACAATACAAATATCATCATGATATTGATAGATGCTACTATCCCGAATTCTCGTAGCAGTGTACTATTGGTAAGCATAAACGTCGCAAAACCGCAGGCGGTAGTCATGTTGGTCATAAGCGTAGCATTTCCAATCTTTGAAATGACACGCTGCAATGATCGCGCTTGGTTACCGTGTTTTTTGATTTCGTTTTGGTATTTATTGATAAGAAAAATACAATTTGGCACCCCAATCACAATGATTATAGGGGGGATTAGTGCCGTGAGAACCGTAATTTCATATCCTAATAATCCGATAATCCCAAATGCCCACATTACACCAATAACCACAATGGACATGGAAATGAAAGTAGCACGATACGACCTAAAAAAGAAGAAAAAAATCAGCGTAGTCACAAGTGTTGCTGCTACGACAAACAAGCCGATTTCGTCTAAAATCATTTTGGCGTTTATGGTGCGGATATACGGCATTCCCGACACGCGCACGTCAAGTCCTGTGTCTTTTTCAAATGCCCCTATTTTTGGCATTAGTACATTATCTACAAAAGCCTGTCGTTCCCCGCTATTTACAACCTCTGGGCGTAAATACACGCCCGCTTGCACCACCCCTGTTTCTTTGTTAAAAAGCAATTCGTTGTATAGCGGCTGTTGCTGAAATAACCATTGTTTTAATGCTGTAGCTTCCTCGTTGGTTTTGGGTTTTTGATAGGGTATTGGGGCTGATTCAAAAATTCTTTTATTGGTATTTCGTTTAAGTTGCGTCAGCTCGCTTATTGTTACTACGTATTCTATGCTAGGCGATGCCGCTAAGCTATCGCCAAGTGCTTTCCATGCGGCGAGTTTTTCAGGAGTGAAAAACTGATTGTCTTGCACAGCAATGACCACCATGTTTCCTTCTTCCCCAAATCGGTCTAAAAAGCGTTCGTAATAGGTATTAAAGGGATGATTATCTGGTAAAAGATTTGCTTCGGTAAAGCTAAAACGAATATTTCCCCACTGGGTTGACAGGAAAAAAGTAGCAGCCATAATGGCTATCAAAAACAATATTCGGTTACGCAGGATAAGCCGTGCCACGCTTCCCCAGAAGCGTGTATTTATCCATTTTATCATAGCAATCTTCTATTCATGACCTGCTTACACAGTCATGATTTCTTTTTCTTTTACCAGATATTTTTCGTCTATCGTGGCAATATATTTATTGGTTGCGTCTTGAACATCGACCTCAGCATTTTTGAGTTCGTCTTCAGAGAGTTCCAATTTTTTCAATTCCGTATTGGCATCTTTTCGTGCATTGCGTACCCCAACTTTAGCATGTTCGGCTTCGGCTTTGGCTTGCTTTACCAGCTCGCGACGGCGTTCTTCTGTTAATGGTGGAATACTGATGATAATAGACTCCCCATTATTCATGGGGTTAAAACCCAAATTGGCAACCATAATGGCGCGTTCAATTTCGGGGATAAGCGTTTTTTCCCATGGCTGCACCGATAGGGTTTGCGCATCGGGGGTATTCACATTTGCCACTTGACTTAGGGGTGTTTGTGCACCGTAATAATCAACTTTTACAGTTGAAAGCATTACTGGGTTTGCTTTTCCAGCACGAATGTTTATAAACGATTTATCGAGGTGCTCGATTGCCTTGTCCATGGCTTCTTCGGTAGCTTCTAGTATAAAGTTTAGTTCTTCCATTGCTTATAGATTTACCAATGTTCCGATGGGCTCGCCCATCACCACTTTTTTCAAATTTCCAGGTTTGTTCATGTCAAACACTATAATGGGTAACTCGTTTTCTTGGCTTAAGGTAAATGCGGTCATGTCCATCACTTTAAGCCCTTTGCTGAGCACATCATTAAAAGAGATATTTTCAAACTTCTCCGCTGATTTGTCTTTTTCGGGGTCAGCAGAATAAATACCGTCCACACGTGTTCCTTTAAGGATAACATCTGCACTGACCTCTATGGCGCGAAGTACGGCTGCGGAGTCAGTAGTAAAAAATGGATTCCCAGTACCGGCACCAAAAATCACGACCCGCCCTTTTTCCAAATGCCGTACAGCACGGCGCTTGATATAGGGCTCTGCAACGGCTTCAATTTTAAGCGCGGTTTGCAAACGCGTTGGCACTTCGGCATCTTCCAAGGCACTTTGCAGCGCTAGCCCATTAATACAAGTGGCAAGCATACCCATATAATCACCTTGCACGCGATCCATTCCATTACTAGCAGCTGCAACACCGCGAAATATGTTTCCGCCCCCAATAACAATAGCTACCTCTATTCCAAGCGCAACAATTTCCTTAATATCCTGTGCGTAGGCTGCCAGACGTTGTGGGTCAATGCCGTGGGTGCGGTCGCCCATGAGTGCTTCGCCGCTAAGTTTTAGAAGTATTCGTTTGTATTGCATGGAGTATGTTTGTGCAAATATAACAAGTTAGCTGCGATTTGGTGATGAACCAACTTTCGCTTTGCGCTTAAATTATTCTAAAGGAAAGTCGGGGATGTATTTTTTAATTTCCGATTGACTGTACATATCTTTTGGAAGAACGCTATGCTCTAGCTTGAAAGCATCAAACGCTTTCTTAGAAATAGGCGTAAAAGAATTAAAATATATGTTTTTCTGATACACCTGTTTGATATTGAAATTAGCATCCATGGAAAAAACATTTTGCCTGTTTCTGCCTTTGACCACTTTGTTTTTTTCAATAATTTTAAATGGTCTTTTTATTCCTGCATGCTCCTGATATTCTTCATAAATGTGATATAAGGTGTATTTGCCCAAATGGTTTTTTACAAATGAATACGTCCTGTTGTTTAGGCGTTCTTCATAGAACAATCCAAATAATTTCACCCTAACTTGATGTTTGTTGTTTTGGTACCTGATTTGATGTACACCAAAGTCTTCTACATCAATAAGTAAGTAACCGTTGTAGTCTTTTTTCTTTTTAGAGCTAAATTGGATTTTATATACGGGCACACCCAAATCGTACACCGTGCCCTCGTTTGAAAATGTATATTTTTTTGGATTAACTAAAAAGGGCAATGCCCAATTGTTTTCAGCAAATAGATTTTTAGTTGCCAATCCTTGTAAACTCCCAAGTTGGTTGGCAGCATATTTTTTTGGCGTTAGCTTTCTTTTTTCTTGCTCTACGGTATCAATTTCTTGGACGGGATTATTCATTTTAACGGTAATTAGTGGTCCCGACTTCACTTTAAAATAAGAGTCTTTTTTCACCCTTTTTGTAAGAATTTCGCTTATCGTTTTTTCCATGGAATCAAAGCGGCTTTCCGTAATTGAATCACGAAGTGTTGCGGCTTGTAATACCTGTAACTTATGATGCTTAAGCCCACCACTATCTCTTAGCCATTTGCTTTTGGAGTAAAATTCATCTTTTTCCTTTTTGGGGACTTGTGCTAAAATTTCGTCCACAAAAGTTTGGTCAAGCTCTGGAATGGTTGATTTTTTAATTTCAATATCCATTTTTTGTACGTCAGTCAAATCAATATAATGTACAAAAACTTCACTCGAAGAAAGTCCAAAATCAACGGTTTTTGAGGTGTTCGCCTTAACGCTATCAATAATTTCTACTGCCGTTAGCGTTCGGTTGCTAACCATAACGGGCATAAGTTCCACAGCCTTGGGCAGCAGGTATAGCGTGTCGCGAATTTGTGACGCAGCTATTTTTTTTTGGGCATACCCCAAACAGGATAATGTTATGCTATCAGCTTGTGGCTTTTGCCAATAAAACGTACCAGACGAACTGGTAATTACGCCCGTCTTTCCGTCATAAACACTAACCAAAGAAATGGGTTCATTGGAAATACTATCCATAACAACAACCCGTTGGGCCTGTACAGCACTTGAAAAGAGAACTAAAAAAAGGAGCAAACCTCTCATATCTAAAGATTCGGCACCCCTAAAATAAAAAAAACCTCCGTAGCGGAGGTCTTTTTTATCATTTTTAACAAATCAACAATGGGTTATCCCAATGCTAAGCGTTTAAATCCAGTAACCACCAAATCGGGGTTTACAGACTTCACATAGGCAGCAACGCTTTGCTTGCTGTCTTTGATATAGTCTTGATTTACAAGCGTATTGTCTTTAAAGAATCGTTTGATTTTTCCTTTAGCAATGTTGTCTAACATGGCTTCTGGTTTGCCCTCTGCACGCAATTGATCTTTGGCAATTTCGATTTCTTTTTCAATAATCTTAGCATCAACACCTTCTTCGTTTAAAGCTATGGGGTTCATGGCCGCAGCTTGCATGGCAACGTTTTTGGCAGCCTCGGCAGCACCTTCCACAGAGGCAGAAAGACTTACAAGGGTAGCTATTTTGTTTCCTGCATGGATGTAGGATCCTACAAACGGAGCTTCAAGACGCTCAAAACCACCAATTTCAATTTTTTCGCCAATTACACCTGTTTGCTCAGTAAGCTTATCGGCAACGGTAAGACTTCCCTCAAATGTAGCCGCTAAGAAAGCATCTTTGGCGCTGTGTTCAAGAGCAATATCGGCAAGCTTGTTCGCCAAATCCAAATAGCTATCGTTTTTGGCAACAAAGTCGGTTTCGCAGTTTACGGAAACAACAACGCCAACGCTAGCATCATCATTTACACGTGCAATAACCGCTCCTTCCGAAGAATCACGGTCGGCGCGGTTTGCCGCTACCTTTTGTCCTTTTTTACGGAGCAATTCAATAGCAGCATCGAAGTCACCTTCGGCTTCTACTAAGGCTTTTTTGCAGTCCATCATTCCAGCACCAGTAGCTTGGCGCAATTTGTTTACTTCAGCAGCAGTAATTTTTGACATAGTATTTTTTTTAGTTG
>Ga0136656_1000548_pt1 | contig 13153 bp, 11 predicted proteins | sample CPBDNA_9_FD_94862 | JGI IMG/M metagenome (GOLD analysis project Ga0136656, IMG submission 94862) | Freshwater to marine salinity gradient microbial communities from Chesapeake Bay, USA - CPBay_Sum_15_0.8_DNA (version 2) | ecosystem: Environmental > Aquatic > Marine > Coastal | place: USA...
AAGACCTCACGGTTGCCGAAGAGGTCCACATACCGAGCCTTCATCATGGCCCGGCTCTGATCCAGTAGGGGCATGAATCCCTCGCGACGAAGCCACGCACCCGACAGGTTGTTGGGGTCGAGGGCTTGGATCTCGCGGGATTCAGTGAAGACACGAAGCGGAGATTCGCCGGGCACAAACTCCAACTTCTCGCCCCGAGTGGGAGTCATGCGGATCGCGACAGTCTCGTCAATGTCTTCCGCAACTCCCATGTTCTTCAGGAGTTTGGTGCGGTTCTTGGCGATGTCGATGATTGACTTGCGATGCCGATCGGCAAGAGCATCGTCGCCCGCGTCAATCGCAGCCTGCATCTTCATGCGGCTTCGAAGCAGAGACCCCTCCAACTTGGAGAAGGCTTCGACATTCTTGGGATCAATGTCGTAAGTGCGGATCTTTCCGTCAAACCGGAACTGGATCTTTGCGTTGGGAGCAATCGTCGCCACCCTACGAACCGTGTTCTGGTTCATCCCCGACATGTGGATGTGGGCGTAGGTGTTGAACTTCTTGAGATACTCCTTGAGGCTGACAGCCTCACCGTCAATCATGGCGGTGGCGACGGGAGCATCGTTGGGGTCAAGGCTGCGAACCGTCACCCCAAACTTCTTCGACATGTTGGCAAGAACTTCCGACACCATGGGCTGGATGTCGGTCATGTCCTGTCGAGTCAACTGACTGAAGCGGGCTTGAGCAGAATGCAGGAAGGTGGAGAGGGGAGTACCTGCTCCGTACTGGTGAGCATTCAGAAGTCCAAGACTGGACAGAAATGAGTACCGCCCCGTCACAAACTTGAAGTACTCACTACCCTCGTTGACGGCAGTCTTGCCAAGACCCGTGAAAACCTTGGCTCCCGACTTCAGGGCGTTACCACCTGCGGGAGTCGTCAAGAACATGAACCACACGAAAGGGTTCAGAGCAACATCCAGCACCGAGTTGGTGAGGGGGTTGTCCCCAAGCGACTTCTTCAAACGAGAAACATAGGAGTCCCGCTCCGCCGGTGAGAGCGAAGCGGGATCCATGAATGTATCCCGCAGGCTACGGAAGGAAGATTCGCCCTCAAACATCTGCGACAACGCCACAGTCGGCGCGTCGTAGATCTTGATGGGATCGAACGATCCTGCGACGAAGCCTTCGTCGTCGTAGGTCTCAGCCATCAGCCGACTTCAGTGCGAATCCGAAGCGTGATAATCAGGTTGTCAACACTAGCACTTGCATCGGTGATATCCACACCAATGACCGAGCCAGCCTCAATGATGTTGTGGGCCGTATCAATCGTAGCAGCCTTACGGGTTTCTGAAGTCAGGCCCGTTGCAGAAGCAAATGCTTGGCCGGAAGCCATGGCAGTACCGTCAGGAGCCTTCTTGAATGAGAAGGCGATATCTGCATCCGTCGTAGTTCCTCGAATGTAGATGCTATCCACAACCGTGTCCCGTTCACAGATATGGAACAGGATGTCATCTCCCGTAGCAACGTTGTCTTCCTTCAGGAAGAAAGAGACCGTCTCAAAGTGATCGGGGACGCTGTGGTTAGTACCGTTGGATTCAATGAGAAGAGGAGTCGTACCGGCCATTGGTCAATCCTTACTGGAAAAGGGAAGTGAATTCTTCCGGAGAGGTAGAGTTGCCCATTGCGTAGGCAAGTTCTTCCATGAGGTCTTGTCGTCGAGGACCTCCCAAGACGACGGCTCCCTGAGGCAAGACTCTACCTGCCATGACTTGGGAGTACAGGTGGGGGTCACGGGAGGCAACCACCGCCATGTTTCGCTCGATCATCTCCTCAATACGACGGCGCTTGAGGTCTTCTCCCAGATTGCTCATCGCCTCGGAACGACGTTCCTGATAGCGACGTTCTGCTCGGCCTTCGTCAATGAAGTCCTGAATAGGAGTAAGGTTGTAGGCTCCCTCTGCAATCGGAGCAACAACCTCTGAGCCCAAGAATCCCGCAGTCGGTAACACAAGACCCGCAGTCACAAGAGGATGGTCACGGGCATAGGCCCGGACACTGTCGTTCTTGCTGAACCCACTGGCCGTCTTGAGAAGACTTCGGATGCCTCTTAGTACACTCATGGGAGTAGCCCTGCTCGGGCGTAAGCCTCCTGAAGACCGGGCTTGCTTCGTTGTCGGAGTCTAGCAAGTTCTCGGACTTGCTGGGCACCCACCAACTCCTGAAGATCTCGGCTCACGCCCATTTGGTAGGGAGCGTAATTGAGGGCCTGACGGGAAAGATCCTGCGAGCGACGGAGTTGTTGGGTTGTGCTGGGAGTCTGGCCTGCTTGCAGAAGGTCTGCAATCTCGTTGCCCGCACCCCGACGGGCGACACTTGGACCTTCATCCGAAGCAGCCCCCTTCAGCATCATCAGCAGGTCAACGGCCATCAAAGCAGTACCAAGGGCACCAGCACCGTACAGCAGTTTGCTGCCAATGCCTCCCGCCATCTTGCCTGCAACCTTGCCACCAAACCGCATCCTGCGGCCACCTTCCATGGCCCTTCGAGCAGCGGCCCGCCTCTCCCGGGAAACTCTGCGGCCTTCACGGTAGCCGCTTTCGGCTCCCTCAATGATGCCTGCCCGCCGCAAAGCCTCAGCCTGCTCCGGAGTAAGACGCCCCATGAATTCACGGGTAAAGTCGGGATCTCCCAAGAGACTCCGAAGTTGTTCTTCAATCTCCCTGCCCGGAGATCCAATAGAAGAACTGCTGCTTCCCATTGGAAGAGGAGAAGAGCCCGTCAGAAGGCCAAGAAGAGCGGCTTGTTCTCTAACACTAAGAGCCATGAGGCATCCTCTCTAACACAGGAAGTGAGGTCATTGTACCGACTCGAATCCGGGATACATCAGATTCTTCGTCGTATTCAGTTTCTACAAAGGCCCGGTCCCGCTGGATAGGACGGGTATTCCGATGTTCCCAAAGAAACCGTCGGACGGCTTTAGGACTCAGATCGGGACCGGGGAAGGAACGCTCATAACCTTCGTGGTAAAAAGGCACCGCCTCCTCCGGAAACTCCTCCACCGGAAAGTGGGGGGACTCCAGAAAGACCACGCCGCCGGGATGACGGCCAGCAACCACCTTCGAGATCTCCTTCCAATCTCTCACTGTCCAGTTCTCCGGGCACGGCGTCCAGCAATAAGTTCTTCTATAGCCTCCACTTCTCCCATAGTCGCTCTTCGGTTAGCCCGGTTCTTGATCAGGTTTCCAATGTCTTCGTCGAAGATCTCTTCGGTCTCTCTCTGCCGCAACATATCTTCGATTCCTCTTTCTTGGCTTCGAAGACCCGCAAGTCCAGTCTCCAAACCAGAGAAGTCGGTACCAAATGCAGGGCCTTCGTAATCCTGCAAAAGATCTTGAAGTGCGTCTACCCGGAAACCTTCATCTCTCTCAATCTCCGCACCAAGACTTTCCCTAAAGTCTGTAAGAGAATCAATGGAATCCACTGACTCCCCAAGAAGGATCAGGGGAGTAGCGTTCTGGCCTCCAAAGATCTTCTTGGAAACGTAAGCACCAAACCCCGTCATAGTCCCCGCTGCCCCGTAGTCCCTTTCATCGTCAAGACCTTCAAGATCCTCGAAACTGTCAGGGACACCGGCAGTCATTAGAGCCTTTCGCCGTGCATCCAACTGGCGACCTGCCGTCTGAATCGCACTTTGAAGGATCAGAGGACTGACCTTGGCTTGGGCCGCAAGATCAACCAGTTTCTTCTTGGTGTCTTGGATCGAAGTAGGATCGTCGGAAAGACCCCTGAAGATGTCCTGCAACCCTTGGTTGATAATGCCCCGAGAATCCTCTTGGATTCCGCCGAGGGCGTTTGCGATACCCGAAGCCATTCGTCGGTTCAGAACTTCCCTTGCCCCCAAAGGCTCTACGCCGGTATCCATCCCCAGCATTCCCAACCCGCCCTGTATAGCCTCTAGTTGGAATTCGGGAGAGCCCGTTGAAAGACCGGCCACAAACTCCCCAATGCCGGTGTCTTCGCCGAGAGCCTCCAACACCATTTTCTGTCGAGTGTTGAGATCCTCGTAAAACCACCGCACAGGGTTAAGAGCCTTCAGAATGTCTGACCCACTTCGCGACAGTCTATCGCTGTCAATGCCGAAAGCAGACAGATCTTGAGACTCAATCCAGTTTGCAGAGGCCAAAGAATCTGCAACTGATGCTCCCACCTTGTCCACTACAACTTGGTTCTTGAGGATCTCATCATCAAGACCCTTCATTATCTGACGAAGATCTTCGGCAACATTGTCCTTGCCCGTCTTCATCATGGTCTGAGCCTTGATCATCGAGATCTCAAAGGCTGACCGCTTCTTACGGAGTTCTGCAAGTTCTTCTTCGTAACGGAGTTGAGACTCTCCAAGGGCTCTTGCCTTCTTAGCCTCCAACTGCACCTCCTCATCCTTCATCGCAAGAAGTTCGGAGTACTTCTGACGCTCAAACGACTGCTCCTCATCAAACATGCTCCGTCGTTGAGCCATGCCTTCACGGGCAACATTGGCTTCGATCCTCGCCTTCTCGGCGAGAAGTTTACGGTAGTCCTCCTGCGATTGAGCAGTAGCAGTAATTCCGGCAATTTGGACAGCATTTGAGGCAAGCCCCTGCTGACGAGCAAGATCCAACTGCTCGCGTTGCATCTGCTCCTGCGAACGCTGACGCTGGGTTGCCATCGCCTGCTGTGCCCGGATCTGCTGCTGCTGAACAGAAGTCTGTTGAGCCTGAGCAATAGGCTGTTGAGCGGCTTCAGCGGGATTGAAAAGAGGAGATGCGCCTCGGGACATGGGATACCTCAAGCGTTGGCAAGGAACTCACCGAAACCAGAACTGTAGTCTTTGACTCCCTCAATCTGACCGTAAGAAGTCAGAGTGGCAAGGAGGGGGGCATAAGCAATGTTTGAGAATGGGTTGCTCTGAATGAACTGGGCATACTGCCAGTTGCCCATGCTCTCATGCTTTGCTGCTTCCAACTCCATCATGGAGAGCATGTTTGCTCCCGCCTGATGCAGATTGGAAGCCAAGGAGTTGTATTGGGCCTCCGTACCTGCACCGGCAATCATGGCTTGCACCACGTTCTGACCCAAGCCCGCATTGAACTGTTGGTTCTGACGGAAGATTTCAGTCTGCTGTGCCTGAACTTCGGCGTCTCTTTGACCCATGAGTTGCTCCTTCTGAGCAATCAACATGGGGTCTCCAGTAGCCTTGATCTGGGCATCAAGTTGTTGGATTTGAGATCCGTAGTTCTTGACCAATCCGTATGCTGCTTCCGACCGATACGTCGAGCCTGCGATCTTTCCTTCTTCTTCCACGCGGCGGGCTTCCGCCACAATCTCGTCAGCCCTATCGGCACCAATCCCAGACAACTGTCCCGCAACATCCGTCAGTTGACCTGCTGCCGTCTGTCCTGCCTCTCGAATGCCTTGGGCTCCCTGCGTCGTGGAAGCCAAAGCCTGATTCGCGGCTGCAAGATTTTGCTGGTAGTTGAACTGATTGGCTTGTCCAGCGGCTGCCGCATCCCCCATCACCAGACCCATCATAGTGTCATAGTCGGTAAGAACACCAGACGACGGGGTCCCTTGAAACGTCACAGCGGCAAAGGGATTCTGGAAGGATCCCCCTACTTGAGTTTCGTACATTCCGGTCGCAGCGTTGTAAACGGACCCTTGTGGTGCTTGGGGCTGTACGTTCTGGAAAAGATCCATGTACGGGCCATAGGGAGACGCCGTTGGGGGCGGAGCCTGAAAGCCGGGAGGATTCCCCCCACTTCCCATGTTGTAGCCCGGGTTCGCGGCAGAGCCAAAGGCAGGGGCTCCGCTTCCAAATGCACCAAATGAACTCATGTGCTGGCCCTTTCGCTGGTGTCGGTGTTCGTGGTGCGGCCCCTACAGATCACCGCCATCAACTTATAGTCTACGTCCGGACAGAAGATCTCGATCCCCGGATTGAGGGCTGAGTCCTGAATACCGTGGCGGCCCCGGGTCTGGATGCCCGTAGCAGTGAACGCCGCGTAGTCTTCAGACTCCCCGTTCTTGATGGATTCCCCGATAATAGTACCAGAAAAATCCAAGGGGATCGAAGAAACTGCCGCAGAATCCGAGTCCGTGTTGTAGACGAGGCCCCGGAAGAACTTGTAGCCGGTGGTCCCCCCACTTACGTCGGAGAAGTGGCAGCCCACGGACGAGACCTGCTTGTTCTGGAAGAGGTCCATAGAGGACACGACCTGATTGTCCTCCGTCCGGACCATGGGCAGGGCCCCGCCGACGTACCGGAACAGGACCGGGCTCAGAGCGATTACGTCCCCCACCGCCAGAGCGTCCCACCGATTGAAGGTGATGGTCGGGCCACCCACCCCCAAAGTGGGGGGAGCCGTGCCGGGGCTGACGCTGAAGATCTGCGTCTTGGTGCCCACCTTGGAGGCATCCGAGGACGCGACGATGTAGGCGTAGGCTCCTACGAGGTCGTAGCCAGACCCGGAAGACAGCGTCTTGCTGGTGGTGATATCGCTCAGGATGTCGGCAGTCGTGACACCGCTGGCGGTGCTGACTCCCCCCACCTTGAAGATGACATCGCCGTCATACTCCAGAGTCCGGATCGTGGCGGTGCCGTCCGCAATCGCGTCCGCGTCGTTGGACTCCTTCACACGGTCAAAGTCAAGGATATAAACCCTCGGCTGCCACCCGTTCGGGATGTTGGCAGTGAGGGTAGAAGGATGATTCTGGACAAAGAAAGCCCGTTCCACCATCGTAGTGGAGGACGAGAAGGTCGGCATGACGGCAGCGTTGTTGTCCCACCCCTTCTGCCAGATGCCAGTCCGAACGTCGTCAAACGGAACGTCGTGGAACTCCGAGATCCGGCCTGTCCCGAACCACATGCACACCGTCTGCTGCTGGTTGGGGTTCAAGACGAAAAGGCAGGAAGCGTAAGGATCAAACCCTACCCGGAGATCCGCAAGATCGTCGTACCAATCCTCCAGCAGGAGGTTGTCGAGGGCTTGAACGTCGTTGAGTTGGCCGTTGTTGGCGACAGACTTGAGGCCCTTCGTCGTTAGGAAGTAGATGACGGGACCCATCGACGCCACGCCGTCCCGGGCAGCAAGGCCGTAGCCTGCATGGAGATCGTCAATCCGGAGATAGACTCCGTTTCTTCGCATGTGGTAGAGACGGTCGCTGCTGAATCCCACAGCAAACTCACCAGTCCTCACCAACTTCGAGATCCGGTTCTGGTAGACATCCGGGACATACTTGTTGTTGATGGGGAAGAGTTCCGGACTCCGCTCCGTGAGCGACGACCACCGGACTTCACCAATGTTGCGGCCCCGTTCCCCAATACTGATCGCGGTCTGGAGAGGGCCAGCAGACACGACGGTATCGGAAGGACCGTCAGGATCCGACACAATCAGGCTGCCCTCGAAAGGCACCGCAGATCCCGCGTACGGCATCTCCTCGTCGTAGATAGTGCGGTCGAGGTAGATGTCCTGCATTGCCAACGAAATATCCGAAAGGATATAGGGGGCCTTGTAGACATTGAAGTCTGCCGTGTACGGAGCAGCATCGTCGTCCACCTTCGTCAGGTCTGCAAGGTCATAGATCCCGTCGAGATGCAGGATCCCGCCCGCATAGACTCCCCCCACTGATTGGAGCCGCACCGACCGGAACATGTAGATTTGGTCGTACAGCGTGGAGTCAGCCTCGAAGTACACGGCGATATTGTCGTTGGCAGTGATGTCTCCTTCTTCCAGACCCACCACCTCGCTGAGGGCCGTGCGTCGTCCCGTCAGGCTGTTGTGGAGGTAGAAAGCAAAGGAGTAATCGCCGCTCTCGAACTGATGGGCATCCGCGATTCCCGTGGTTGTAGCCACCCGGAACCGAGGGTAATCCAGAGCCGGGTTTGCGAACTGGGTGCCCGTAGAGAAGGTGTCCTCGCCGGGGGCTTGGCCGGGGCCACCGTTGACCACCTTGTGGCTGTAGGTGGTGTAGGTGGCATCGGGCTCAATGTAGAAGACGCGGGGTGCCCGGCCCCTCACAAACACCATGACGTACCGGCCCATCGACACGACATCCATGTTGGTGGTGGGGCTTACATGGTCCGTGGCGTGGTCGCTGAGGAGAACAGTCCTCCACCCAAGAGACCCGTCAACCGCCAAGGACGGTTGGAAGTCCATGTAGATTGCAGCATTAGCCCCGCTCTTGACCCGATACACAAAGCCGTACCCAAACTCATTTTCACGGATTTGGAAGTGGACGGGGAAGCAGTCCGTCACCGTCGAAGTCTTGGCCGGAGTGGGGGGAGGCTGCGTCGAGTACGGGCGATCAGCAACGTCCGCAAACGTCGTCAGCGTCTGGAGCGTGTGGGCGTACTGGAATCCAGAAGAAGGGCGGCACCCGAACTTCCGGGAACCGTCGATGCCAACGACCTCATGGGCAAGACCCTCGCCGCTGAGGGCGATCCGCTCGATGCCCTTGTTCTCAGAGGCGGTGATGGTGGGATAGATCCACCTGCGATTGATCTCAGCCATCGGACGTTTCCTTCTGTTCCCCCCACTTTGAGAGGGGGCAAGTGGCCTTGGGCATACGGGCCTTCACGGTAAGACGGGCACGGGGGTTAGTGCCACAACCGCACCGCCCGCAGAACCCGATCTCGTCCTCCTCGGTTTCCTTGAGATGCTCGCACTTCCGGCATTCCGCGATGCGGGCATTGTACTTTGTATCATCCACTTTCCCGAGCAGAATTTGCGAGGCTTCTGCCTTGAGATAGGAAGTGGCTTTGACGAGAGATTGAGGAAAGAACTCTGTGGGCTTCATGGGGCTACCGAAAGAACCGTGAAGTCGATCTCGAAGCGAGAGTCATTGGTGGTCTGGCTGTTGGTTTCGCAGGCCCCGTCCAGCCGTAGAGGCACCGTAAGAGACCCGCTGAAGTTGAAGGTGCTGCATGGGAGACAGGCTGTGGGATAATCCGTCAAGCCTTGGGTCAAGGTCTGACTCCCTGTCGTCGTAATGTTGGGCCCAGAGCCGCCGTCCGGGCACTGCGGAGCCCTCGTCGTAGGCCCATACTCCAACCAAGGATTGTCTCCAAGGATGTAGGGGGCCGTCACCCGATGGTCTCCACTGCCGAAACGGGATGCCACTTGAAGGGAGTGCAGGCCCCCCGTGCAAGTCTCTCCCCCCACCGGAACAAAAAAGCAGCAGGGACTGTTGCAATTGTCAGGGAAAGGAAGATCGCAGCACTCGGGCCGCTCTTGAGTCACGGAATACTCGATCAAGAGATGGGCTCGAAGCACCGAGCCTGCAAAGAAGACGCCGCCGAAAGAAGAGTCGTACCCCGTGTGGTAGATGACGGAGACGTTGGTGATCTGGGCAGTCGTGTGCGGATAGTAATCCTCTGAAATCACCAGCCGAACATCGTCAACACGTAGACGAAGGCAGTACCCCGGAAACGGATCTTGGTTGTTGGGGGAGGAATCGTCGTAACTGTAGGCTCCCGCACAGTACGAGAACTTGTCGTTGCAGGAAGGCAACGACGGAAACGCGGGGTAGTTGGAGCAATCCCCGCAGTTGTTGGACCCACACTTGACGTAGTCCTCGGCACTTGTGTCTACGAGCGTGGGGTCTTGGGGGTCCTGACATTGCACATCAGGCCCGTACCCAACGCATTCTGGTGGGGGGTTATCAGAACACCCCAACTTGTAGACCTGTCGTAAGGCTTGATTGAACTCAGATGTCGGACGGATGTAGTCGCCATTTGAAAAACCTTCGTTGAAGGCGTCAGAAATCAACATCCTGCGGCAGGGATGGTCGTGGTCTATCCCCCCACATACGGGCCAGAGCGTGTAGTAGTCGGTAGGGCAGCCCGGATCGCTGCAACAGCAGGTTGCTGCTGAAATGATTCCGCTGCTGGTCATCCCGAAGAACACTCCGCAGTATAGAGCCCGAAGCCACTATACACCCAAACCGGCTGGCCCGACGAATCGGCCCACGGCGTATCCGTGAACCCCAGCCTCATCCCAAAGACGACAGTGTTGACCGCCATGTTTTGGAGTGTCAGGCTTGCAGGAACTCCGACGGTGGAAGGCTCGTTGGGCTGGTTGACGGTGAAGTCGTAGAGAACGCCCGTCTCCGGAACGCTGAAAGACTTTGATGCCCCGTCGATCCCAAAGAGTACGCGATCAACCTCGTACTTCTTGAACGCAAGGTTTCCGGAGGAATCACTGCTGGTAATACTGCCCGTCTCCGTCACGGCAGAAGTAATCCGAAGCAGGCTCATCTGGTAGGGGACGGAAGGAACGGAGATCGTGACCTCGGCTCCCGTACCGGATTGCGTCACTTCCGCCGTGACGTTGGAGCCTCCGGTGAACTTGATGTCTGCACCCTTGGCAAGGGGATACACCGTCGAGTCGGAGTCGCTTACCGTCTCATACAGGTACTTCTCGAACGTGATGTCAACCTGCTTGCCCCCAGCAGGATTCGCCTTGGTCTTGATGTAGGTGGATCCGGGAGGATCCGAAGGACCCCAGTCTCCCTGCAACGTCAGGGTGTCTGCGGGGATCCCGGCAACGGCATTACCGTCATCCGTCGTGATGACCTTGAAGCCGTCAAGGATTGTCCCCCCACTAGTGACGCAGGCGTTGACGGCGGAACAGAAGCCGCTGCCTGCCCCCAAGGTGTAGAGGGTCCCTCCGGTTGAAGCACCCCCGGGAGCGGAGGAGACGGACAGGACGGTTCCCGAAACCGCAACCTCGGAGTAATTGGTGCCAGCACCCCCGCCGCCGGACGGCAGGTCGATGTTGAAGGTGGTGGCGAGGGGGTTGAAGATCGACATCGGCGGGAACAGGGGGAAGTTGTTCCCGAAGCCAGACGCCAGCGAATTGGCGTTGGAAGTGCCCACCCGGAACTGGAAGTTGGTGAGCGTCCCCGGCGAGTTGGGGCGAATCCCCATCCCCGCAAGAATGTGGGGGGGAGAGTCCCGATGCGAGATCGGAACCTCCACCCCGTCCATCTGGCTTGTGTCGTTCAGATACGTCACTTCCGGGATCGCTCCATTTTCTCACGCGAGAAACTAGGGTAATTCAAAATCCAACTTTGAATCGCCCTTGTGACAAACCGCTGTGCGGCAGGTCTGCTGACCGACGCTTTATCACGCGGGCGGGGTGTAGGTGACGGTCTTCAGTTGCTCGGCAGCAGCCGCGAGAACGGCAGCCTTCGCCACGAACTGGTCGATCAGGGCGTCGTCGATTGCGGTCCGGGCCTCGACGCTGGAGTAGTTGTTGTCGAGGTTGGCGATCTGGCTCTCAATGCGGGAGAGCGACTTGAGGATGTCAGCGAAAACGAAGAGAGAGTTCATGGGATTCCTTAGTCGTTGTAGTAATAGACAGCGATGATTTCATCGCCAATAGATACGTTGTTACAGTAAACGTCGAAGTCAGAATAGGCTACATCTGTGATTGCAGACGTTTGCACTGCTGGACTGGTATATCCAGAAGTGTCCAAGATTCCGGTGTGCGTCTTTGTCCCATTGGTGTACAACTCGAAATCAATCATTCCGATATTCGACAGAAGTCCGTTGTAGAAAAGTCCTGTCGTAGCACCATAGAATGTGCCTCGAATTGGCGTATATGGATATGCACCAACGTCAAAGCCGTTCTCCATTCCACTGTATATATATGACCCCAAACTGAGATACGTCCCCCAGTTGACACCGATTTGGTTGGAAGCAGTATTTACTGCATCTACCGTGCCAAAGTGAACCATCGGAGGCTTCGTCCAGTGGTCGGTGCCACCTGCTCCAACCGGGTCGTTGTACTCGTCGAGGAAGACGACGATGTAGCCAGAGGAGTCGTCGCCACCGCGTGCTATATATCCTTCATCATTTCCAGAAGTCGCAGATCCAGACGAAGTATCTCCGGGCCAAGCATATGGTGTGTAAAGCAAGCCTGTGTTAACATTAGGAATTTCAGGTCGCTCAAATACATACCAACCCTTTGCGTTATGCTGATATCCATCTTGAGCATCATGGTACTCATGGATATATACAGCGATATATGGAGGCGAGTCAGCATTTTGTGCTGGTGTATTGTAGTTTGTGCGGATTCCCGGATAATTAGGATTAGCGAGTGGTTCCCAAGTATTAAGCGTATCATCCATTGCTGGATCATAAGTAGTTGTTGGATACGCGGGAACTGCTGTCATACCTACATCGCTTCCGTCTAATTGGGGAAGCAAGTACACACCGTTGGCGTAGGTGTCCCAGTTCGCAACAGGTCCGTCGTAAGTACTTAAACGATACAACTCTTCCGGCTCAAACAACCTATCGTACAAGATGAATACTTGCGGCCATGCTGTGTAATCACTTCGAGAAAGCCGGGCGTCATAGAAACGCGCCGTAGCACAAAAACCAGCACTAGCAGATGTAAACTGCCGATCCCGTAAACTATAAGTAACAAGAGTCGCTGTGTTCGGAGATCCTGTTGGGTTCCCAGATCCGGTCGAGTAGTAGCGATAATTATAGAAATTGCCAGTGCAATTTTCGGTACTGCCCATATAACTCCATTCCCAATCGACACCACCTTTACCCGAACCATTTGTACTTGCTATAAGTTCGACGGTATCGCTACTACCATAAGTAATGCTGTTGATTCTCCAGATACCATTAGCATCCGTCTGCCAAGGAATCTGAGTGTCGTAGTCGGTAAAGGTAGTTATGTCGCCGGGATCTTGGGTACACCAGATTAGATAATGAATTTCCCAAGGTTCAGTCGCTGGATCCGGCATTGCTGGAGTCACCGAATAGTAAATTTCGGTGTTATTGTTATAACCAGCGACTCTTTGACACTTATGCCACGTTCTGTTGACCGTATTCCAAATTAGGATGTAAAAGGGTAAGTTGCCATTTGGGTTGTACATCCTAAATCTTGTGCCTGTGCTGTTATTAGCATGGATGAATGTGTTACCTATATTCATTGACGAGAATGAAACGGGGGCTTCAATCTCAACTTCAAAGTAATACACGTTGTTGTAAGGCTTTGCATACACATTGGTCCAGTACTGACGATAGATGCCGTCCTTGTAGGTGTCCCAGTCGGGAGGAGCCGAAGAGTACACCTCGTCCGTGCCGAGCATGATCTTCTGCACCTCGTCGGTGCCAGCG
>Ga0136656_1000551_pt1 | contig 13115 bp, 22 predicted proteins | sample CPBDNA_9_FD_94862 | JGI IMG/M metagenome (GOLD analysis project Ga0136656, IMG submission 94862) | Freshwater to marine salinity gradient microbial communities from Chesapeake Bay, USA - CPBay_Sum_15_0.8_DNA (version 2) | ecosystem: Environmental > Aquatic > Marine > Coastal | place: USA...
CAGCTGGATTCGATTTTGGCTGGATTTGGCCTCAGCTGGATTCGATTTTGGCTGGATTTGGCCTCAGCTGGATTCGATTTTGGCTGGATTTGGCCTCAGCTGGATTCGATTTTGGCTGGATTTCGAAACGACTGAAACACTATTTCGAAACGACTGAAACACTATTTCGAAACGACTGAAACACTATTTTGAAACACCAGCGAAACGACTGAAAAACCTGGCTGAAACGGTGTTTCGAAACATATTTTTCTTTAGGTAAATGCGAGAATAGAGCAGAAGTTTTTTAAGTAAGTGCTTGCTTGTTAATAATTAAATACTTATATTTGTTGAAGTAACTAAAATCATGAAAAAATGATGCATAAATTTAACGAGTCGGACGACGACTCATACTGGCGGAAAAAAGAAGCCTCCAGGCAGGCGACAGCCACTTATGGGTGCAGCATGGGGCTTATCGCTCTTATCTTAGCAGCAATTTGGCTGCTTTGCAGTGGGTGCGGGGCAAGTAAAATGCCGTCTGGGCCGAAGTTAGATTTCTACGGTCGCGAAATCCGCCCAGATGACAGAATTCAGGGCGAGCACGACACTTGTACCCGGCACCAAGAAGTATCTCACAAAGATGGCCGGTGTTTTTTCTGCGGAGAACACTAAAAAAACGCCCCTGGACGCGAAATGCAGTTCAGGGGCTAAAAAAGTAACGTATGAAGATTTGAATTCTGTCATCTGGGCATAATATAGCGAAGCTCCGGAAAGCCGGAAATGAAGTTCTCAGTTAGCTCCATTTCTCGGCCCGGGACTTCGTCAAATTTATGCAAATTTACGTCCGACTTAATGTCCAGCACTGGGATTGGGTCGGACGTTTTTGTGCTGAGCAGGTTATATTTTGCCCGCCTGAATCCAAACTGGTCGACTAAGGTTTTGTAGCTGGCATTATCAAGGTCTGAATTTAAGTGGCTAGGCCACAGCGGGCGGTACAAAGCTTCGATAGCTGCCATCTTAATGAGCCGGCCTGCCCCAAAGCCCTGATAGTAATTTCCAGCTTTTAGGCGTAGGCTGGTGGCTTCTAGCATGGCTAGGCGATTGAAGCCCACGACCATGACGTTTTTTTGTAGGGCTTCAACAATTCCGGTCTGCCAAAACCCTACATGCAACAGATCATCGCTCCCCAGCTGCATCAGATAATCTGCTTTGTAGGTTTGAATGATGTACTCCAACGCTTGGTTCATTTTTCGGGCCAAAGGCTTATTTTCAAGCATTATGGTATCGAACCCGTAGTACTTCGCCAAGGCTTGGTCTGACTCCATGCTCACTGCGATTACTGGTTCTATTTCAAAACCTTCTGGTGAAGCCTTTTGGATACGGCAGATACCCTCGTAGCAAACCCGGGTAATGTCCAGCCTGCGCCAGGCGGCGACTAGCAATACTATTTTCATCCTTTATCTTTTTCTGTTAGCACCCTTATGATTTCATTTCTGTCCATAGGGATGATGCCGTCTGGGGTGATCAACGTAGCGACCAATATACGATTTTTTCCCTCTAAGGATCTTTTGAGGTTGTGGTACTCAGGAGTCATAGCCATGTGATTGCGAGGATCCCACACTGAGCCGCCGGCCGATACGGCAATGATATGATCCACGACCCCTTTTACCTTACCCTTAGCTTGCCCTGGGGGCTCAGGCGATATGTCGACTACTCTGCCCAGGCTTTTAGACACTTCGCAAAAGCAAACCTGGGAGCGGTAGGACAGGGCATACTTACGCCACTGGCTTCCGTTGTACAAATCTTGTTTGCCTGTGCCTTTTTTAGCTGGCGGATCTGGCTGGTAAGATTTCCTTTTCGGTTTTGGTACTCTCACGGCAAAAGTTTTAGTTTAGGTAAAGGTACTAAAATCTTTGTTACACCCTAACGGGCTGAGTATCAGCTCGAAGGTGGTTTTTGCATATATAAGTGTAACAAAGCTTGTTACAGCCTAACTGGCTGATACCCAATTGGTTATACAGGGTGTAACAATGTAACAAAGATTACAACACTTTCTATATACTATATATGAGTGTATCGTAGTATATGCTTATGCACAGTATATACTTATATAGCTCTATTATTACTATTCTGTAAGTTCAATTAGTTTTTTTGTTACATAGTTTAATGGAAGCCATAACCGATTGGAAACCAGCGATGTAACAAGTAACAATAAGTTTACCAGTTTTTGTTACTTGTTACAAGGTATCAAAGCATCTGATTACTTTTCAGAACAAACGTTGCCTCAGCATCTGATTACTGCAAGCATATAATTACGTCATAGCCTGATTAAAAACAAATAGCGTAAATAAATATATCAAGCAGTATTTGCTTATCTGCAATTATGCGCTTACTTTTGCGTGTGCAACAAAGATTTTACAACCTAATCGTAATACATATGGCAAAGACAGAACAGGATCTACAGTATCATGCCCTCAAGCGAGAGCTTGGGATCACGGATGACCAGGTGGCAGAGTGGTTTAGCTACTCCACGCCGCAATCCTTCCGGAACAGCGCCCGCAAAGACAGGACAATTAAAGGGATACTTTGCGTAGCGGCAGCACTACGCGAGCGATACCCTCAGCGCTTTAGTGCGAACCACGCTATACCCGGACAGATTCCGGCAGAAGATCCCGCAGAAGACTTACTGTGATTTCGAAGCTGCGCCAGGTCGGTAAATACACAGTGCTGCCTGTAGCGGCCGCTTTAATCACATCGTATCACGTAGCCCATTACGACAACGTGTACGATGTGATTAAAGCCGTGGCAGCTTTGGCTATTCTTCCGTTTTGGCTAGACTTGGCGCTACTTTTTGTAGTAGATTTTTTTACCGGCATAGCTAAGATCTGCCTGTGGTTTTCTCCCTGGGCAGCTATGTATTTTTTACTTTTTTAAAAAAATTTAAGTAAGCACTTGACTTTCTCCCAGTAAGTGCTTACTTTTGTAAGGCAATCAGTTATTAATCACAAAGCACTACAGTATGAAAACTCAACTTCCTGCAGAAATCAAGACAATCGAAGCTGCTCAATTTTTTTTAACTGAGCTTCTAGAAAATGAAGAATTATTTCACCCTGAACATGATGCTCATGATATTGTGTGGACTGGTGAAATTCCATCATCATCGGAGCGCGATCAGCTAAACAAACTGATGGATGATATTTACCAGCTCGAAGATTTTGACCCTTGTGGTTTTCTCATCAAATTAACTGATATCTAGTAAAAAAACTTAAGTAAGCACTTGACTTTTTCACAGTAAGTGCTTACTTTTGTAAGGCAAGCAGTTATTAACAGCAAAACAACAGACATGAATAATTTCGTAAAGGCACTAGCTAGATATAAAAAAGCCCACCAGGAGGCAGCTGCCGAGATGCTGCCAGAGCTTTTAAAGTTCTCGCCGCTCCAGCACCTGCAAATCGCTGAAAAGATGTATGAGCACGGAAACCGTGCCAGAATGGCCCAAGCCTTGAGAAATTCAGTGCTTCGGCAATGGGTAAGCAGCCAGAGCGGTTCCGATGTGCCTGTTCAGTACATAACTTCAGAATCGCAGGCTTTGTCGCGGAGCATCCGCTTCCGGCGCCCAGCCAACATGCATTCGAAGGCTACGTCGAAAGCTCTCCGCGAAATGGCCGCCCTGGCAGTCGAGCACAACCTTGCTCCGCAGGAATGGCTGGATCAGATTCATAAATTAACCCAGATCCAGTAAAAAAAACTTAAGTAAGCACTTGACTTTCTCCCAGTAAGTGCTTACTTTTGTAAAGCAATCAGTTATTAACCACAAAACAACAGATATGGAATACTCTTCAAAAAATATCGGCGCCAAAGTAATCTGGCGATTTAACCAGCACCAAAAAGGAGTCTCCCACCAAATTGAGATCACCGGGGTCATCACCGCCCTGGTTACGTCGCCAAAGCAAGACGTAACTTTTTACCGGGCAGACTTCGGAGACCTCGGCTCAATTAACATCCGCCCTGACGGGTGCGGCATTCGCGGGTTCAGCGATGCTGAATTTGTTATCCAAAATAATTAACCGTGAAAAGATACAGAACAGTCGAAAATTACGGGTACGGTGACGTGGATTGGACAAACCGAATGTTAACCCTTCGCGAGATTGTAGAGTTCTACAAGGAACGCGGGTGGGACATCACGCAAATCAGAAGCGCATTCCGAGACTACTCCCATTTTCACTACTGGGAGGAAGACAAAATCTCAGATCAATTAGACCTAGATTAAACAGAAAAAATACCAAAAATGACAAACAGAACCATTACCAGTTCAGAACTCCAGGTAATGCTGGACATCATCGCAGAGGTAGAATCCCGGACTGTGCAGGCTCGAAATCCGGCTATACCTGTAGAAATAATCATAAAGGCGGCCAAAGCATCCGCGATGAGCGTGATAAATGCCATCAAATACGCGGATGGAGGCAAAATGTCAGCTGAAGATGCCAGCAAGCTTATGAACACCGCAATAAGCTCCCTGAAAGGCGTAGAGCAGCTCTCTGCTGCTAAATACGCAATCCGGGCAGCGAATGCCCATGGAGTTAAGTTTGCGGCTAACACAGTAAAGTATTGCCCACCAAAAGGGCTCGACGCAGCCCTCGCAAACAACGTAGAATTCCACAAAGGATACCGCATAATCCGTCGCGCCATTTCGGGGCAGGCAGAAGTAGTTTTATTCCCCTGGTCGGCATCTACTACCAAAGATGCGTGTTCTGTTTTTCTGGCCCCTGTCAATGGCGAGGCTCGATTGCGCCCTAACGAAGTGCTTAGTGAGGACGATTTAATCCGCCTCCGGCTCCTGGGTTTCAACACGGATTCGAAAACCGGCGATCTTTTCTTTCTGACCGCCTAAATACTTATGACATGAAAATTCTCCATTTTGGGCGTCGGTCTGTCGACGTGGCCACTATCATTCGAAATAACGCTGACCCAAATGATCAGCCTGACTACAGCCCGGTTTTTTCTCTGCTTCAAATTTGGGGCTATAGCGAGAAAACTGGCATCAGCCTGCTCTGGTTCCGCACAGACGAGGGCATAGACTTAGACATCCACGGCAGGTCTGCTTTGGGCTTTTTCTCGTACTACGGCCGGCCAGTAATAGAGCTGTTGTGGCTCAGAATATTCCTAGCATAAACCAAAAAGTATGTGGATTAAATCAATTTTGCGCGATTACTTAGACGGGGTTTGCACCGAGCAGGAAGCAGTAGAAGAGTTTGCCCAGTACCGCCGCAACCGGCTAATTATAAGCTTTATCGTAGGCGTCTTTACCGGCATTATGGTCGGAAAATATTTATTCGCCTAAAAAAAACTTAAGTAAGCACTTGACTTTCTCCCATTAAGTGCTTACTTTTGTAAGGTAATCAGTTATTAACACCAAAACAACAGACATGAAAAATAACGATCAAATCAAAATTGATCTGGCCCATTTCACCGGAACGTCGCAGTACTTTTACCACCCGCTATACCGCAAGTTTGTGTACACAGAGGGAGTTCGGTATCTCGCCCAGGGAGTGGGCGCGTACTGGCTCATTGAGTACATTTTCGCTCGTCAAAATCTCGGGTTTCCAGAAGGCCTCCAGTGCTGGGAGGTGAAGCTGTCGAAAGAAAACAACGGAGCCACCCTTGAAGTCACTGATGGGAACGATAACCAGCTTGATTCTTTCAAGGTGGATTATACAGACTTCCCGTTCGACAACTTCCGCCTTTGGATGTACAACGGGGTGCTAATGCTCCCCAGCGAATGGTAGCTTGCCCAGTTCTGCACATTCTATCACAACAAAAATAGCAACCATGAGCACCATTCAATTTCAAAATTTAAAAGCGCTTAGCCCAGCGCAAAAAAGGGCTTTTAACCTGTACTCAGAAGTCTTTGATTCGGAAGACTTCTGCTTCGCTCGGCTGTGGCTGTACGTGATTATTGCAGCGCACGGAATGCTGATGATCCTGCTGATTGTGGCGGGCGTGTTTAGCTTATTATTAACTCTAATTGTATTGATATGAAAGACATTGTACTTGTAATTATTGCTTCAATTATTTTTGGCGTAGGCATGCTTATTGGCAAGCAATTAGGCATTGATGAGATAAAAGCCAAAAACCCTAGTTTGTACAACTTCCAAGACGGCACGGACCAACTCAAATTAGGTGACTACTGGGTAACTTACCCTAACGGGAACCCTGGCATTGAATATTCAATTTCAGTCTACGAAAAAAGTGGATGGAATCGAATACTGTATAGGAATGCAAAAGGGGAGTTGTTCATTCACCACTAAAAGCTATTTGCATGAAAGACAAATACATCATAGGCCACCCTGACGCATTCAAGAACGCCAAAGAAGCGTTTGCTGGGGTATACTTTTGGTACCCGAGCAAAAAGTTTACCTCTGACAGCGAAGTGGTCAAACTGCACACTTACTTAAAGAAAAATCTATAGCATGTATATACCTGAAGTAGTCTCCCTTTTCGACGGAGCGTCCATGGCTCAAGTGGCACTCCGGAAAGCAAACATCGGCTACGGCCGATACCAGGCAGCAGAGATAGACAAGCATGCCATTGCAGTCGCTCAGTCTAATTTCCCGGAAACTCAACAAATAGGCGACGTACGTACGGTTTCCGGGGCAGAACTGGGCCAACCAGGCCTGCTTTTAGCCGGATCGCCCTGTCAGGGGTTTAGCTTCTCCGGCAAGGGGCTAAACTTCAATGACCCACGCAGTAAATTGTTCTTTGAATTCGTCCGGATCCTCGAGGAGTCCAATCCCCAGTATTGGCTACTTGAGAATGTAGTCATGAAAAAGGAGCACCAAGATGTGATCTCCGGCATCCTGGGAGTTGAGCCCGTGAAGCTAAACAGCGCGTTAACCTCCGCCCAAAACCGCGTAAGGCTGTACTGGGCTAATTTTCCAATAACCGAGCCAGAAGACCAGCATTGGGCTTTGCAAGACGTTATTCAAGCCAGTACAATGCGGCATCCAGCAGCAGTCCGGGGCCGCCGTGCGCACCCTAATCAGCCGGTAGTGCAATGGCTGGAAGTCCGAAGCGAAAGCCCGGATGCCAAATCTAACTGCCTGACCACCGTCGCGAAAGATACGGTGGTAACTTCCCTGCCTAAGGGGAAATACCCAGATGCCTTCGCCCGGAAGTTACCGTTTCGCAACTACACAACTGTAGAGCGGTGCAGGCTTATGAACCTACCTGACGATTACTGCCGGGGAGTTTCAACCAACCAAGCTGTAAAGATAACCGGCAACGGCTGGGAGACAGGAATGATTACACACATTTTTGAGTGCCTGACAAAACATGCTACTTTTACTCTTAAAAACTAACAAGAATGGTTACAGTATCTCTTTTTGACGGAGCCTCTATGGGCCAGCAAGCTATTAAAGAGCTAGGCCTACCCTTATCTAAATATTATGCCAGTGAAGTGGATAAGTACGCGATGCATATTGCGCAGAAAAACCACCCGGACACAATCCAGTTAGGAGATATCCGAAATTGGAAAAGTTGGCCTATTGACTGGTCTTCAGTTAATCTTTTACTCGCTGGATCGCCCTGTCAGGGTTTTAGTTTTTCAGGCAAAAAATTAAACTTCGATGACCCCCGCAGCGCTCTTTTTTTTGAGTTTGTCGACATATTGAACCATGCCCGGCAACACAACCCTAGCGTGCTTTTTATGTTGGAAAATGTCCGCATGAAGCAGCAGTATAAAAATGTCATCACTGACGTACTGGGCGTAGAACCTTTACCTCTAAACTCCAATCGGGTTTCAGCTCTGCACAGGCCAAGACTATACTGGTCGAATTTTATCTGGCGGGAAATCGTCTATGCCTCTGACCTAGACGCATGCCTGTGCTGTGGAGAGCCTTACTGCCCGGCTTGCGATATGCACTATGGTGATTGCTACTGCCCTGGGCCAACGCAGGATGAAGTTACATTTAACTTCGAGGGCGAAGCTTATGTGCTACCCGACAATTTAAATCTTACTATACGTGATATTGTATCAGATGAGCCCAACAAAAAAATCTTGACCGAAGCAGCTATTCGCAGGCTAGACAATATTGAGTCTAGGGCAAAAGAAAAAGGCTTAGGCTATAAAAAATGCATCCTCAGTTTAGATGACCAGTATCTTAACCTTGATGCTAATTTTTACAAAGGCGCAGACGGCAAAAGAGGAGTCATAAACGATAACGGAACTTTGCGGATGCCTACACCTTTAGAGTGCGAACGGCTGCAAACACTTCCGGACAACTACACCTTAGGGGTATCTAATACTCAGCGGTATAAAATGCTGGGCAACGGGTACACAGTGGCGGCCATAAAACATATACTTAGGCCTCTTACTGTTAAATTCCATTAAAAGCGATAAATAAATTTTCTGCAAAAAACTTAAGTAAGCACTTGACTTTCTCCCAGTAAGTGCTTACTTTTGTAAAGCAATCAGTTATTAACCACAAAACACAGATATCATGCCAAAAGGAAAATCCACAATCCTAGACAAAGTAAAAGCTCTTATGGCCAGTTCGCGCCAGAAAGATTCCCAGGCTGAAGCAACCGCTGCGCTTAAAATGGCCCGCCGCCTGATGGGCAAGCATGGGATCACTCCCGCCCAAGTAGCCATGGCAGAGATTAAGGAAGAGTCCCGCCAGGTAGGTCGGCATCAAAAGGTGCCTTACGACCTCAATTCTATTGCTCGCACAATTTGCACTCTTTTCCAGGTAGATATGGTCTGGGGAGGGGATGTAGTCCGCCGTCCTTCAGGCACATGGACTCGAGAAACAACCGCCATATTTGTCGGCCATGACACAAACGTGGAGATCGCCGGGTATGTTTTCGATGTCTTGCTAAACAAGTATAAATCTGCGCGTAAAAAATACAGGGCGTCCCTGAAGAACTCCGGGATGACCAACAGCCAAATAAATACAGCCGTCCGCAACTACGCTTCAGGATGGTGCTACGGTATCCGCCAAGCAGTGCAAGAAGTTGCTCCCCCTAAAATAGAAGTGGAAGTGCCCTCAGAGAAAGGGCTGATCAAGGTAGACCCTTTAGCGGAGTACTTGCACCAGAAGTACGATTTGCGCACTCGCAGATCAGCTCGCTCCATGAGCGGCAATGGTGCGTCTGACGGTATTGCAGCAGGCAAAAAAGTGAAGATCAACCGAGGCATGGCAGGCGGGAGAAATTCAGGCTTTTTGAACTCCGGAAAGTAATTATTCAATTTTCACCGGTAAGTACTTGCATATGTAAAAGCAAGTACTTACCTTTGGTGCACAATCACAAAACACAGATATCACACCAAAAGTAACCAAAATACTATTAAATATCCACGGTGAAGAGATAAGCGTTTCTATATGCGTGTCGCCTACAACAGGCATGTTTTACGCAGTTTTACGGGAAGATGTAGCCGCCGCTCTTGGCATCCCCAAAAAATCGAAAATGTTTTGAATTCTCCACACCCTATTAAATTGCTATCTGATGGATAAGAAAGTCAAAAATTTGACTGCCAGAGTTAAAAGATCTGAAGTCATAAAATATTCGAAAGGCGCTTTCAGTAACTCTTTCTTAAAGTTTTACTTGGAATCCCCTGACAGGGTCGAAATTGAAATAAAGTGCCGCCATGGAGTTTTAAAGAACGGTGTGGGCAAAAACCACCTCGTCAATATCAAGTACGAAGGCGACTTGCTTGGGGGCAGCTACAAGGTACTGAGCATAGAGTCTACCGGCATACCGGACGGTTTTTCCTACGTAGAGATAGCTAAAAAATTAGCTAAAGACGTAGATAATAAGGATTTTCACAAAGTGCTGGGCGCTGCGCTTAGTAACATAAATCCCTCTGAAGAGCACCAGGCAGAGCCCGTAATTTCTTGGATTCGCTGGCAGGCAGATATCTGCGCACAAAAAGCCAACTCTGCGCTGATGGAGAAAGACATGGACACTAGTATGAAGTGGCGTGAAGCCACCTCCCTGCTATATACTTTAATCCGTAAAATCACAAAAGCATGAAAAATTTTATTGCACTTAAGCCGGATTCCAGAGAGGATATTGTTTTTCTAACAGAAGGGTTTTCATTTCTCGTTAAAGCCGATCTCGAAAGCGATATCCGCTCGGCCCGTATCGTGCACAAAAATTAGGGGAGTTGTTCATTTTTGAAGCAGCGGAGCCTTTGCCCCGCTGCCTTTTTGAAAAACATCCAAGACATGATCAGAAACCCACATCTACTAAAAGAAGAACTAGAGCGAGTTAAGGCTTTGATGGCTCGCAAAAAGCAGCGCCTACAAGCAGCAGATCCGGCTCTTCTAAAAACAGACTGCATAGCTGCTACCGCAGAAGTAGCAGACCGGCTCTTAAAACTTATTGATCGGGGGAGATCCCCTGAAGCAGCAGTGAGAGCCATGGCGCACGAAACAGAAAAGATAATAAGGGCGAGGCTAAGGCAAGGTAGCAAAATTTCAGAATCGCTCGTTGCTGAAAGTTGGGCTTATGCATACCTTTACCGTACCTGTGTGTACGGAACCTGCTTAGACGAAGAATTTTCAACTATAGGCACTTTAATCTTAGAGGTGCCAACGGATAAATTCCAATAACCATGAACCGCAACAATATCGCAAGCACAATCATAGAAACATGCTTCTGGACCACCGTCTTAATGACAGCACTGTACATTTTTTTGCCCTAAAAAAAAGCTAAAAAACTTTTTGAAACTAAAAAAACTTTTTTTAGCTTTACATTCCAAGAACAAGCAAAAGAGCATGATTGATTTACAGAAGATAATCGATACCTATGGGGTTGAGCCGTCGGAGGCGGCAGCGCTGTTATTTCCAAATAATAGACACCCAGAGCTATCGCTCAAGAGGATCTTGAAAGGCGAAAGCGAGCTAAGCGCTTCGCAAATCAAGATCTTAGCGCAGAGGCTCCATGTTAGCGTGTCAGATTTGTACGACGATGCGCACTTAACGCGGGTGAGCCCTCCTGGCAGTCGAATCCGGGTCGAGGTAGGCGAAAACTGGGCATCTGTAGACTTTGCGATGCAAACTGTGACGGTATACAGCTCAATGCATGATGTGGCGGAGCAACACGCATATATTAGCCCGGCCATAACACTTAAAGAAATAGCCGACTTCATCCAGCAAGTCGGTAATCAGTAACCAAAAAAATACGATGAAAATTACAATTGACTTTGACCCTTCTTCCCCCAGTGATCGGGAGGCCTTCTCTGAGTTTGCAACTGCCCTGATCGGCAGTTACACGATCACGGAAGAGGCTGAGCTAAAGCCAGCGCCGAAAGCAAAGCCAGCGCCGAAAGCAAAGCCAGCGCCGAAAGCAAAGCCAGCGACAGAAGCAGCAGATATGCCTTCTGCAACTGAGATAAGAACGCTTATCCAGAAGCATGCTGCAGCTCACAGGTCGACAATCAAAGCTAAAATGGAGCAGTTGGGGGCAGACTCTTTCTCTGCCTTGCCAGAGTCCGAGTATCCGGAGTTTTTTAAATTCCTAAAAGAACTTAAGTAATGATTAGTCTTGCTGCAAGCCAAGCCTCAAAGTGGGTTAACTGCCCGCCTAGCAGGCATCTGGAACTTAAGTACCCAAAGCGGACTTCTAGCCATGCTTATGAAGGCTTGCTTGCGCATGACTTAGCTGACGCATACTTAAATTACTCTTCTGGCGCTTTGACCCAGGAGGAGTACGACAGCCGATTAGAAAAGATGAAAGCCAGACGAGGTTTTTCTGTTCGGATGCAAAGTTACGCTGTTCAATATGGCGATTTTGTGCTGGACGAATTTTACCGTCAAGGCACCGCTTCGATACTTTCAGTAGAGCAGCAGCTTGATTACTCAGGCTATCTCGGCTTTAAAGGCCGAGGGCGAGGGGATGCCATAATTGCGTCTCCAGGGCAGCTCTTTGTCGCTGATTTTAAGTATGGAAAAGGCGTACGAGTGCAGGCTGAGAACAACGAGCAGATGATGCTCTACGCCCTTGCCGCGTATCGGGCATTCAATTTGATGTTTGACATCCATACCGTATCTATGGCTGTGGTTCAGCCTAGGATGCACAATAATTCAGTCTGGCGCACCGACGTTCGCACACTGCTTGATTGGGCTGAGCACACAGCAAAGCCTAGCGCTGAAAAAGCAATAATGGGTGATGGTGAGCTAAACCCAGGCAGCTGGTGTCAGTTTTGCGAAGCAAAGCCAAGGTGTAAAGCGCTTAAAGAATTAGCTACCAAAGAAGCTCAGCTTATTTTCAGCTCTCCTAAAGAGTTGGCGTTGGCAGACTTAGTGGATGCTTACAAGAATTCAGAAAACTACAGCTTGTGGATCTCCAGCGTAAAAAAATACCTGATGGGCTTAGCTATGTCTGGTCAAAAAATTCCCGGCTTGAAGCTGGTTTCCTCTGGCGGACGACAGGCTTGGTCAAACGAAGATACAGTCATGGAAGTCCTTAGCAGTAAAGGCTTAGCTCCAGAGAAATACACTAAAGTGACTTTAAAAGGTATCGGAGATATCTCAGACCTTTTTAGTGTGGACGAATTCCAAAGAGAGCTAGAACAATACATAACTAAAAAACCCGGGTTGCCATCTTTAGTAGATGATTCAGACCCTCGCGAAGAATTTCGGCCAGCAGCCGAAGTGTTTAAAAATCCTTCTTAATCATTAAAAATTTTAGCATGCAACGTTTTGAATTAGTAACCTCAGAAGTCCGTTTTGCATTTCCCAGCGTATTTGAGCCCAAGGAAAGTATGGATGGTGGTTCTGAAAAATATAGCATCACTCTTTTGATCCCGAAGTCGGACACGGCACTGGTGAAAAAAATCCAATCGCTTTCTCAGGATTGCCTTGAGGCGCATAAAGACTCTAAGTTTGAGGGTAAAATTCCACGCTCGCCAAAAATGCCCCTACGGGACGGCGACGAAAAGTATGAAGACGACGAGAAGTACGAGGAGTTCAAAGACCACTACTTTGTTAATGCTACCTCAACGCGGAAACCCGGATTGGTAGACCGTAACCTAAACGACATCATCAACCGGGATGACTTTTACGGCGGGTGCTACGGCCGTGCAGCCATTAACTTTTTTGCCTTTAACACCAACGGCAACAAGGGCGTTGCGGCAG
>Ga0136656_1000553_pt1 | contig 13106 bp, 10 predicted proteins | sample CPBDNA_9_FD_94862 | JGI IMG/M metagenome (GOLD analysis project Ga0136656, IMG submission 94862) | Freshwater to marine salinity gradient microbial communities from Chesapeake Bay, USA - CPBay_Sum_15_0.8_DNA (version 2) | ecosystem: Environmental > Aquatic > Marine > Coastal | place: USA...
AATATTAGTTGTTGTCGCAACTCCTACAGGATTTTGTGCGGTAAGAATACCAGCACTTACTGTAGCTCTCTCAACAATTTCAAATACCTTCAGAGTCCCTTGGATATTAGTGCTTCCTGCAACATAAAGTGCAGTGTTTGCTAATGGAAGTGTAGTCGCAATACCAACGTTATTTGTTGTAGTAATACCCAGAGGGGTGGTTAACCACTGACTATCAACTCCAGTCAAACCAGAACCATCACCAAAGAAAGTTCCGATAAATTGATTAGATCTTGTAATATTAAATACTGGATTAAATGAAGCAGTATCAGTGCTTATAGATCCAAACTGTTTCCAAGAATTATCTGAAGAGTAAATCCAACCAGCATTCTTCCCACCTTCTGGGTTTGATTTGAAAACAAGGTCTCCAATGTTTCCAGCCAATGTTGGAGTAGAAATACCAACAGTATACTTTCTAGATACTGTTGCCTCACCTTGAAGGAATAATGAATTTGCTTCAATACCTCTATCAGAGTTCGATGTAATCTTATTGTTGAATATTACCGGACCATCAAATTCCGAAATAAGATTTGCATCAGGTCCACCTTCAACTCGAATTGAACGAGAAATAGAAGCCTCAAGTGGGGTGAGAACATCAAATCCAATATTGATTGGACCTACTTCTTCACCAACGACACTTGGGATTGGTGCATCAAAGACTTCTTCTTGACCAGTTGAAGAATTAACCTTTTTGTTTCCAGTATAGAAGTCACCAGCATCATTCATTGCGGTGAAGTTTGCGATTCCACCGTTTGTTTTGAATGATTGTGATAAGAGTTCTTCTTTTCCGGATAAAGTTCTATCTTGTCTTTCGGGGAAAGCAGTAGAGTAGTTACCAGGACCAAAACCAAGATATTCAAATGTGTGACCAGATGCACGAAGAATTGAGTTTCTACGAAGTTCAATTGGTAATGGATTAATTTTATTAATTATAGTATTGATTGGGTGATCTACTCTTCTTGTTCCAAATAATCCTCTAAATGCGAGAACAGAATTTCCAGAGACTGTTGATCTAATTCTAAAGATCTCCTCATCAATTTTTAAGAAATCACCAATCTTAAGTCCAATCAAATCAGCATTATTGATTTGAAGTGGAGTTGCATCCGAATCGGTTGATAAAATTGCAGTAGACAATGACGTGGTAATACCTGCATAATTTACAACCAATCTTCCACCAATATTCTCATTTTGTGCAGTAACATCACCACCAGCAGAAGCATATCCTGGGTGATAACATCTGATCGTGCCAGATGTTGATGGTATCGCAGTTGCAATTCCAACGTTTACAGCAAAACTCGTAAGATTATTGACTTTCTTAACGATAAACTCACCATTAAAGAAGTCATCATCAGCACCACCAACAAGAACTTTATTGTTAACTAAGAAGTCGTGATTTTCTGCAGTAGTAACAGTGCAAATACCAGAAACTATGTCATAAGATAGAGAGAATACTTCAAATGTTTTACCAGTATTGATTACGAAAGCATCTGATGCTGCTACAAATCCTATTCCAAGTGTAGTTGCAGATCCAACAGTTGATGCTGAGGAAACTTGAATTTGCTTAATACTACCAGTTGATATTCCTGTAATTCTATAAAGGCCATTATAATCAGTATAGTCACTATCAGTAATACCATTTACTTTTAATGACTTATTGATGTCATCAGAAATATTTGTTACTTGAACAACAGCTTGTGAATGAGATGTTGTTGTTGCAACACCAACAACGGCAAGAGTATTACCAATTCCATATGCGCTACCACCATCCATAATCTGAATGCCAGTAATGATTCCAGATCCATCAATAGTAATTCTAGATGTTGCATTGAAACCAGTTGTTGATGTTCCGATTCCAACTAAACGAGCATTGTAAATATTACCTGCAGATCCAGATCCATATCCAAATCCACCATCAATGATGCTTACGGAAGTAATTCCTGCAAATCCGTGATCTAAAGTAGTATATAATGTATGTTCTGTTCCTGTAGAATTTGATACTATATTTGTAATTCCAATACCTATATTGAAGTCAACAAAACTCTTTTCTAAAGTTTCTTTTGAAATTGAATTTTGTGGATTATTTACAATAACATCACCAATTGGACTTGGTGCAGCAAAACTTACTGCCGCTGGAGGATCAGAATTTGGATTATCTCTATTTGTTTGTGGATAGAGATTTAAAATTGGTTGGAATAATTTTTCATCTTCAAATGGAGAAACCGTTGGGGAATTTGAAGAATTTGTAACAATTAAATGATATATTCCATCCTGAGCATTTGGAATATATGGTTGAATTTCTTGACTTCTATAAATCTGATAGGTATCTGTTAGATTCTTTCTCTTATAGTATGGAAGATCAGAATTTCTAGCAGATGTATCATTAATAAATGCACCAGGACCAGTAAGTGAACTCAGTAAGTATGTGAAGTGTTTAGTGCTGCTTATTCCAACAACAGTATGAGTTCCATTAAATCCAGAATTTCCAACACCAGTTGGATTATTCTCACTCTTTACATTATCAATTTCAACTATAGATCCAACAGTTAAATTATGAGGAAGTTCTGTAATAATCGTAGCAACATTAGAACTCCAACTTGCATTTGCAATGAGGCTTATGTTTCTAAGTTCTGTAGAGTTGGATAATGTTGCTGGAGTTGGACTAAAATACTTTTGAATCTCGGTAGTTCCAGTTCCAATAACATTGTTAGAAAGTTGGATTACATATCCATCAAGTGGAGGTCTAGCAGTAATTGGAGAGTCCTTAGGAATTACATATCTCAGACGATATATTGTATCAATTAAGTTTCTAGTATCAGAAGTTCTCTTAATGTAAGTACGTGGAGTAGCTTCTCCAAGTGTAGTTGAACCTAAACTTATAACTGTAGTGTAGATGCTATTCTCAGTGGAGAAACCAGAAGTGTTTACGTACCAATTTCCTTGACCAACATCATACTGAATTGGATGCCCAATGTCTCCGGAAGTTTTATCAGAAACTCTACTTACAACAGAAAGAACACCACCCTTTGAATTCAGTGTTATTGGAGAATCTTGAATTGCATCGTTTAAAGTTTTTGCAATTTTGATATGGTTAGTAGTAGAAATACCAGTTCCAGATGTGATTGCATAGTAAACTGATTCTGCAGACAATCCATCGGGAAGATGACCGTTAGAACTAATTACTCTTACAGATTCACCATTTATAAAATTGTGAGGTTGAGTTAAAACGATAACGTTTGAAGCAACTCCACCAGAAGCTCCAATACTATTAATTCCGGCAATACTTCTACCAACAACAAATGTCTTTTCAGAAGACACCTCATTGGAAGTAAACTGAGTATTTGGCATTACAATTCTTGCCGAATACTCAGTGGTAATGCCACTTTGAGAAATTTCTAAGAACAGTTGATCGTTTTCTTTTGCACCAACTCTATAACCATCAATTACATTTTGAGGTGGAGTGTCTAAATTAGTTTGATTATAAAGATATAAACGATTAGTGGATGCAACTCCTACTGTTTTTAATACATCAACAGCAACAAACTCTATACTAGTTTGTGATGTTTCAATTTCTTTAGGTGGAATGATGTGGGTAACATATCCAACATCATCTTTTTCAAATGAGTTTTTTCTAAATCCAGATGCAATTAAGGATTTTGCACCAAAGTTTGAGTTTGAATTAGTGATGGACATATCACCACCAGATTCAACCACAAAGTGTTGAGCATAACCAATTGCAAATATAGATACGTTCTGGATGAACGAATTATTAATTGCTTTGATATGGAAGTTTTGATATGTTGGTTTAAATACAGCAAGAGAATCTGTGTGGAGATTATCGATTGAAGTAGAATCTTTATATTCACCAGCAACTGAATCATATCTTACAAATGCATTATCATCTTTCTGAAGACTGATTCCCGTAAACTGGGCAACAACCATTGACTTGAATCCATCAGCTTTATCACCATCAGCAAGCATTCCACACATTCCAAATACGGAACGTAATGAAATATTGAAAATATAAGGTGATGCAGATGTTACCGTGTCAACAGCAATATTTAAAGTTGCACCAACAACTCCAGGAAGTGGATTGGTTGGAGCATTTTGAACCTGATATTGAATTTCATTTGCACTCAATACTTCAGATACGACATATTGCCCATCATATCCAGAAGATCCTACTCCAGAAATTTGAATCGGAGTATCTACATTAGCCTCAAGGAAAATATCATTTAAAGTAACTGTAATAGTCGTGCTGGATGTTACACCATCTCCAGAACGAATACTAGAGATTCCAATTTCATCACCACGAGATCCAACAATACGATATTCATCAATTACTGGTTGAATATCAAGACCTGATGATGGGTAATCGGGTGTAATTGCTCTTCCCGAAGATGATCCATAACAAAGTCCAATTTTCTCATAATACATATCCAGATCAGTTCTATCAGTAGAATATATCTGGAAATCATCATTGATATTAATATTATTGACACCATCAGCATACTCAAATGCTGTTAATTTATGGTGAGAAAAATTAGGAACAAAAATATTTGTGGTATAATCTTTATAGCAGATTCCATTTGGATCCGCATCAAGAATGCTAAATTGCCAGAAATAACAACCACCAGTTACACGGAAAATAGCAGATCTTTCAATGTTATCATTTTCGGGATTAGGAACATATTTTGGACGAACCTTAGTTTTACGAAGGTCCATACCAACGATGGAAGTTCCTCTTGGAATAATGATACCACCATGAACAGAGTTCAACTTATAAAGAGCATTATCTTCTGTTGTTAAATCAAAGTTAGTAGTAAGATCCCAGGCAGCAAAATTATTAGATGTTGCACCACTACGAAGTCTAAAGTTATTTGCACCATCAGGAATCCATCCTGGTCTATTATCAACTAAGTGATCTCCAGGATACAAAAGAATTGTTGTCTTATTAAATCTATCGTTATTTAAACCTCTTTGATATGAAAATCTCGATGCCTCTGCCAGTGCCCTTTGAATTGTCTTAAAAGGTCTTGCAAGGCTATTACCCTGATTTTCAATACTATCGGTTGAATCTAAACTGCTTGGATCAACATAGAGAATGGTTCCACGAGTTGATTTCAGAAAATTATCTAATCTGGAGAGACCCATCTTATTAATACTTATAGTTTCCGTTATGGATTATTTATCATATGAAAAAAGAGGAGACCCATAAGGATCTCCTCTCCGCACTTCCTTCACACCATAGTATTTTACCACTTTTGTTCTTCCCATGTCAAGCGTTTTTTGAGTTCTTTATCAAATATCATCAGGTATCTATGTTTTCTACTCCTTTCTCTCCATTCACCTTCTATACCTTTTGTTGGACCTCTTGAGTGTTTGGTTCCATCTGCATAATAAAAGTCTTTTTTTGGATCAGTTAAACCGTAATATTGAAAATTGCAAGCTCTGTATATAACTCCAGAGTGGTGATTAGAGTCAGCGTAACTAAGAATAGCACGAACGCGGGCATCTTTTTTAAATCTCCTTATACAACGACTGACGAACCAAGAAGTAATATTATGTTCTTCTTTTTGTAAATCTGGATGAATACAAAGTCTTGAGAGTTCATAGATACCCTCTTGTTCATTTCTCTTCAATCCAAATGCACCAACTGCTATTTCTGGGACGGGGAGACCAGTAAAGATACAAGAACCCAAACACCCACCAACCCTAAGAATATCAGAAACCGAGGATCTGAAAAGCCCATAATTGAAACCAGATTTAAAATCTTTCGATTCGTCTTTAAGATAATGATAGGTATAAAGAAGATTTTTAATTTCTTCCTTACCTACCCTATCTATATAAAAATCCGATTTCATTAAGTATTTTTACTCACTTTGTTTGCATTCTAACATATATTCTACAGTATTTGCCACGTCATTCATCGCATCACGAAGAAATGGTCGTTGACCAGATTCTTGCCTACGGATAGGGCGTGATGAATCTGTTAAGGTCCAACGCCACTGCTTCATTCCATCACAATACCAAAGATTAATTTTCATGCTTGAAATGTTCGAGTTCAACCCAGTTAAGGAGGGTTTGAAATGCTGTGATGGAAGCATCTGTGCAATTATTGTTCTTAAGTGTTTGAACATAATATTCAAGTGCTTCAATGACCATCTCTCGGTCTTTTTGTGAAATTAATGACATTTGGAGTTTTATAGAACTCAAGCCCCCGATCTGATTCGAACAGACGACCAACGGTTTACAAAACCGTTGCTCTACCACTGAGCTACAAGGGCATTTAATCGGCAGGTAACATCTCTGGATTTTCCAGTTCAACTTCAAACATAAGAGGGTGACATTCTTCATCTATAAGATAGAAAGAAGAGTGATACAAATCCTCAGGTTCAAATCGTCTTTCGTTGTCTGCCAACTTAATCAATTCCAGGTCATAAATTGATTCATCTGGAAGTTCATCAAAAGTAAATGGAATCTGATTTATGAAATACATAAGAACTATTTGAGCTCCTCGATTATACCAACAATATCTGGCATCGATACGGTATTTCATAAAGGTTCCGTACTTTTGGTTATTTAGAGGATGAACCTCATAGGACGAGGGGGACTTGAACCCCCACGGGATTGCTCCCAGCAGATTTTAAGTCTGATGTGTCTACCACTTCCACCACCGTCCCATAAAAACTCAGAAGAAACTGAGTTGATTGTCAGATTTTAACACGTAAGTGGGAGGATGTAAACGGCAGTATTCATTAAATGTAATCTTCATCTCTTTAGAAGTAAGACCACAGTTTTCCGCTGCCTTAGGAACATTCCATTTTGCCGAAAACAGCATTTCCATTGATTGTCGTGTCTCTGGACGCATTTTAAAAAAGTAATAGGTCTAAAATTTTGCCGGGAATTTTTTCCCCCAAAAATGGAACTTAAAGTGGATTTGCGTATGAGAGTGTCTCTGCATCCACGGTGGCACGAACAAAGTCTAACACGTTCATAAACTCATCCACGGTCTCACAGACCACTTCCTTTTCTGACCCCTCACTGGAGTACAGATACACGGTTCGTTTCACTGGATCAACCACGCAACGTGTCAGGTACTCATCTTGCATTAGGTCTGTCTCTTGACTACCTTAGTAGTGTATCAGGTCTCAGGGTCCCTGTCAAGGGGTCAGTAGAGAGCCAATGAAGTGGATCCTACTCCAGCAACACTAAAGGTTACAACTGTCCCTGCAACACTTACGGTTACTCCATTTACTGGGCCATTAAGTTCAACATTAAGTTTCATTTCATCACCTTGTTTTTCTTCAGTAAAAGCAACTTCTCCTGTGGTTTTAATTCCAACAATCAAAGTACTTTGCTTCATTGTAAAGGTTTCATCATCATATTCGGTTCTCATAGATGTCTTTACTATCACAGGTTCTGCTGGTGATAATCTATGAGTTGATGCAATTCCCACTGATGATGGAATTTCTTCCGGGGGCAATCCCAACAAAATAGGTGGTTCTATATATGGTGATGGTTTATCGGGGGGAATTAGTGCATTACTTACTGAAGGTTTATCAGTTGGAGTAAATACGATTGGCTTTGGTACAACCACTCCTTCAGAATTAACTGTTGTTCCAATTCCAACAGGATTAACAACACTAACAACAGCAGCATCAACATCTGCCGTTACATTTCCCTCGTAGTCAAATACTGGAGCATATATGATCGGTGGACTAGACGGTGGGGATTTTGGTGTGAATGCGTTTGCCATTTATTTACTCCTGCGTATCATAATGATATCCAACAATAGATCTTTGAGAATTATCACCAGGATAGTCCTCAATCGTTCCCTCATATTCAACAATTAGTTTCTCAGTATCAATTCTTTCTGCCATAATATAGTAAAAACAATCTATAGGCATACCTCCACGAGATTGAAGATAAACTTTTTCTTCATCCCATCTTTTTATAATTACATCTTGATGGGATCCAATCGGAGTTAAGTTCACCGTTACAGTATTAATATCCACAAGACCTTTCCAATATTCCGGAAGAATAATTTCTGTTTTATTTCTTATTCTTCCCCGAATATAAACAGAAGCTTCGGGTCCTTCTACACAAGCGTGAGTAAGTCTCCATCCCTCTCTTGTTGGGTGAGGAATATCAAAATCTTTCTTCTTGGAAAGTTTGTGCCTTCTACCTAAACAATATGCAGTTACTTCTCCTTGTGCCTTGACTTCATTACCAACCTTTAAAGAATCTCCAGCAACAATATTTACATTAACATCCAAATTATCAAAAATTGCTGCATCTCCTTGGACTGCTAAGGAATATGGCGAGTTATTTACTGGCTCACAAGCCAGAAGAACTCCAGGAATAAATGGGGGTGCGTGCGGATCGGTGTTTACATCAGGTCCAATCATCACAGTTCCCCAAATATTTGGAAATACTGTTGGACTTCCCATTACAGTTGGGCTTTCAATGTATGCTGATCCACGAATTTCGGCAGGACCTCTACCCAAAATTTCAGGATTTCCTACACCAACAAATAATCTTTTACCGCAATATAAATCTGGTACTTTCATAGGTTAAATTTTAAATCTGTCTTCATTGAGGAATATTCCACCTTTAGAACCTTTAATCTTTGTTGCACCATCAGCACAATCAATTAATCCACCGTAGATATTAAGAATACCTTTACCAATACATTCTACAGTTTTTTCTGAGAATACTTTGGTTGATACTTTACTATCTATATCAATTTGTTGGGACTTTAAAATAATTTTTTCATCAGAGTCTAATATTATAACACCTTTTTCATTACCCGTCCCTGTTGCACGAATATCAACGTTTTCTGCGGCAATTCTCAATCTTCCTTTAGGAACATTGATTACAAAATCTCCACTCTCTGCTTCAAAGAATATGCCAGGAATATTTTTTGATACATCCTGCCCTGCTCTGATATTGAATGTTCCTGGACATACAGCATGAGTTGAACCCTTTCTTCCACCTTGAGCAGATCCAGTGGAGTCTAACATTACATAGTGTCTTCCACCATCAGGACCACTCCGAAGCATACTGGCGGATTGATTATTGTCATCGTGAATATGTCCAAATTTCAATTCACCGTGATGAGTTCCTTGTCTTGTTTGATATCTATCTCTTCTTTGTCCCATTTTTTTACCTCGGTACTATATCAAATTCTTGTCTAGGTAATATCTTTCCTACACAATCAACTACAGATAAAATTTGACCAGCAGGTGCTTGCTGTCTTCTTTCAACTTCTTCTGGTGTAATTCTTGTAATTGTAAATCTAGGTGCAAATTTTGCATTAAATCCTTTAGCACTTTCCGCATAAATTGTTGGATAATTTACGAAAGATTTACCTGGATTATCAATCCTTACCTTAAGAATTCCTCCTTGAGGATCTACTTTTTCTACAACTGCAACTACACCATTATTTACTGGATTGTATTCATCTTCACTTGGGATAAACACTACAGGATCTCCTGGGGTATAATCGTATCCAGGTTCAAGAATAACAACTTCTTCTAATTGCAAATCAATAGAATATATTTCTTCATCTGTGGGAGAAATAGTTGGATTAAATGGGGTCGGAGTTGCAAATTGTGGAGGTGGTCCTGGTGGATTTGAAGAATCATAATCTCCACAAACAGGTGCAGTCACAGTTTGTGCTTCTGTTACTTGGACAGCCGATCCAGTATTTGGATATTTGATCCAGTCACCTGGATTTAAGTTAATAGTTTCTCCAGAAAGATATGGAAGGTCATAACAACCACTGGATCTTCTAACTAAAGTTTCACAATAACTAGAGAACTTTCTTCCACCACCACCTTCACTTCCATTATATCCATACAAATAATCTTTTCCAGGTTCTTCTATTACAACAGCAACAACTCTTCCATTTTTGAAACCACTTACAGGAATACATCCCTCTTTCGGATTTGATTTATTTTGCAATCCACCATCAGAATTCTCTACATCGGGATCAAATTCCAAAATTGCTCTTCCAACAGCACCAGATCCAGTTCCACAGTTGTCACTGAATTTTACAAATGGTGGTTCCAAGTAATTTCCACCTTGAGTAATAATATCAACACCTAATATTTCTCCAGTTAATCCAATAATTACATTTCCAGTTGTACCACTTCCTTCGCCACCAAAAAACTTTACGACTGGTGGACCACAAAGAAGTGGACCAACACCACATCCTCCACCTAATGGACTTTCATTAAATCCATTAACAACAGTGGAAACTGCACCTTGAACTGCAGTAACAGAATTTTCTATCTGACCAGTTACATTGGATGCAAAAGATGTAACCTGATCAAACAATCCCTGAACATCAAGAGTTGCTGTGCTATCTGCACCATCCCAAGGACTCCAACTGTCAATTTCTGCACATTCTGGTTTACTATCGCAGGTTAAGAATGAAAATACATCTGCAATAAATCCAAGAACATCACCAACTAAATTGGCTGCGGTTCCTACAATTCCACTTACAGTTCCAAGAACCGAAGTGACACCAGAAAGAATGCTATCTAAAACACTACCAAGAATAGTTGCTACAAATTGATTAATAAGACACTCGGTTACGTTAATAACCTTATCAAAGATAGAAGTTAAAAGTTTTGATACTAATCCAAAAAGATTTCCTATAATTTTTCTAAAGAGACAAGCTAATAAATCATTTGCAGTTTCTACAGCAGTTTTTAGATTGGGCCTTTCATTCGGGAACAACAAGAAGTAGGTATCTTTTAATCCGTCATTTACTCTTTTAATAGTTTGCTTTTCAATCTCAGTTATAATCCATTGTATTCCTTGACTTACTTTATCGGAAACAAAAGCTATTTTTTTCTCTATCCATCTTTGGGCATTATCAATATTTGTAGATACTTTAGTTTCCCAATCGGTCAAAGATCTTTTTGCCTTTTCAATATCTTTGACAAGATTCAATATGTCAAGTTGTATCTGCCCCATTGGAGCTTTTTCACAAACAGAAGTGCGAGGAACTGAAGATTGTCTCTGCCCTTCATCCTTTTGTTGTTTAGATGCACCATCACCCAATGAAGTATATCCACCAGGATCTTGAACCTTAGTATCATTAGCATCACCAGACCCAGGAGGTTTTGCTGATTGTTTTCCTAGTGGTTGTTCCTTTGAAGTTCTTAATGAATATCTTGCAACAGTTTCTTGTGCAAATTTATATCCCTCAAAAGGAATAAATCCAGCATCAGGAATATTGTTTAAGACCTGTGTATATTGATTGAATCCCAATACTCCCATAATAATTGGTTGTTGTGCATCCTCTCCATCAAGGAAGAAACCATACACAAACATACCTTGCTTAAGGTTTGGTGTCTGAGACAATCCACCAGTTCCTGCTCCAGCAGTTACTGGATACATTACAGAAGCCCAAGGAAGATCATCGTCAGAAAGTTCTGAAGGAACAGCAGTATGGTATCCCATAATGCGAACCTTATAACGATACTCAAATCCCTTGTGTTCTTCTGTCGTTGGAGTTCTGTATCCAGGAATGTTTCCACTCCATTTGGTTTCATCAACGATTTGACCTAACCACCAAATGAAGTTATCTCTTCCTACAAAGTGTCTCTTAAATAAACCTTGCTCAACTGTCATATACTCGGCACTCTAAAGCATCTGGGTTCTCATCACAATACATTTCAAATCCTGTTGGATCGTGATCAGTATCAGGATGATTTGCCTGATACTTCTCAAGGTGTTCTACCTCATCTTCTAAATGACGACGACGTTGCCCGCTGGTATTAGGATTATCCAGTTCATCCTTGTCATCATTGATGTGTTGTTGTAGTGATTTGTCTGTCATTTTTGTTTCTTAGAAAGGTTTTCTTCCGAAGCTATCTCTTACGAGAGTCATACTTGTGAAAGTTTCTCTGGGTGTAATACGATGGCACAAACTTGCTATCATATATATGCCACCACTCTTCTTGTTCACTTCAGTTGTCTTTTCAATAGTGAGACCAGGGAAGTCACAATGAACCAAATCACCTGCTCTTAAACTAAAATCACCAGGAATCACTACATTAATCTTAATCAAGAACATCTGGTTGTATCTCATAATAGATTGAACCATTGTGCTTGTAGCATCATATGTTGGATTGAAGGGGGAATTCTTCCAGTTTGCGAGTTGTTCGTCAAGATTCTTTCCCTTTGGAAGAGTTCCAACATCAAGAACGTGACTCATTAATCTGGATACTGGTCTTCTGAACTCCTCAGATACAGATAAGATTTCATCAAGACCTCCTGTTACAATTCCATCTTTTTGATTATCATCTACAGAATATTGACGAACTTTATAATCCATTGCAAAGAAATCAAAGAAGATGCTGCGGTTTGCATAAGTTCCTAGTGTTAGATTATTACCCAGATCAATATCTCTTTCAATATTATACGAAAGAACTTTAGCATCATACTCTTCTGGTTTCAACTCAGTGTTTGTATAAACAAATTTCTTCTTATATTCTTGTTGGAATAATGCATCAATAGATCTAAAGTTATACCCATCATAAGTTTCATAGAATAAGTATCCAGCAGCACTATCTTTTTTTCCTGCTTCTTTAGGAACTGACTTTGATGCTAGCCAAGTGCAAACATAAAAAGGTTTTCTGTCATTACCAATAAAGTTATAGTCAATCAGAGTATCATCAACCTTAACATCTTTCTTCGTCAATAATCCTTTATCTTGAAATAATGCTTCTGTAAGAATTGCCCTTATACTGTCAGAAATATTACCATCATATCTTTTTACAACTCTACTTTGCTCGTTTGCAAAATGTTCTCTTGGAACATAGTCGATGAAATACAAATCCTTTTGTGTTCCTGGGTCAATGTCACGAACTCTATTAACATATAAAGAATTTTCATTTTGAGTTTTGAATTCAAGTTTGTTGGGTGTTGGTTGATTATCTTCTAATGTAATGTATGCTCTTTCACCACCACGAATTGGAAGACCATCTACAATACCATTATTACCTATTTCCTTTGTTCCTTTTCCTTCAGTAAAACCAGTATCAACTACA
>Ga0136656_1000554_pt1 | contig 13100 bp, 7 predicted proteins | sample CPBDNA_9_FD_94862 | JGI IMG/M metagenome (GOLD analysis project Ga0136656, IMG submission 94862) | Freshwater to marine salinity gradient microbial communities from Chesapeake Bay, USA - CPBay_Sum_15_0.8_DNA (version 2) | ecosystem: Environmental > Aquatic > Marine > Coastal | place: USA...
CTGATTCAATACTATCAATATATGCTGTTCCATCAATATATGCATCTTTGAACTTATTCGTGGCTGAACCCAAATCGATATCATTTGTTGTAGTAGGAAGAATTGCACCACCACCATTATCCACCATTGCATATGATATCTGCAATTTAGATTCAGTGGTTTGATTAGCACTAAGAATAAAATCAATTGTATTAGGAGTCTCTTGTTGAGTTTGATCGATAACAGGCTTAATCTTAACTTCACCTGTACTATTTAAGATTAGTTCGCCACCATCTAAATCGATTCCATTAAATTCTGGAGTATCATCTATGCCTAATCCAAGACTATCTCTTACAGTTGAACCTGTTTGATAAGCAAATACTCCATCACCAGTGGATACAATGAAGCTATCTTCTCCTGTAACTGTACCCAATGTATTTAAATCTTCTATGATGCCATTATTATTCGCTAATTCGATCCAATTACCTGCGTGCGCAAAATAGGCGGCTCCTGTCGCATGAACGTGAGCAAACATACCATGATATGTCGAAGCATTTGGTAAATCAATTATATTTGAATAAACATTAGAATATAGAATCTTATTAGAACCGAAATTTGTATCTCCAGTAGCAGTTAAGCCGTTTAGAATTGGTGGTGTATAAGTAAATACACCAGTTTGATTATTATAACTTATTGCTCCATTACCTGATGCAGTGCCTTCTGCTCCAACAGATAGAGAGGAGAGTGTAATGCCTCCTTGTTCACTTAATGCAGGCGGTGTATAAGTAAACTCACCAGTCTGATTATTATATGTGAGAGCACCATTACCTGAAGGTACACCTTCAGCGGTCACACTTAGACCACCACGTAAAACCTCTATATTAAATGCGGTGGAAATTTGTTGATCAACCTGGCTTTTAGTATAAGTATCAGATTTATCAGCTTTTTTTTCTAATGCTTCTTCTGTCGCATCAGATATGGGCTTGGCCGCATCACTTGTATTATCTACATTACCCAATCCAATCTTTGCTGGTGTAACACCATGAGGATTATTAGTATTATTCTTATGATTATCAAAATCAGATATAACTTGAGTCGTTGCTATAGTATCAATTATATCATCAGCATCTTTGAAGAAAATCTTACCGTCTTTATAATTGATAGCAAGTTCACCATAAGATAAGTCACCTGGTGAAGGTTCAGCACCTTGTGTATTACTATTTGTTAAAATTATTTTTGAAAATGTTTCTGTCATAATATCTATTTATACTATTAATTACTATTCAGTTCATAGATTCGCGTGTGACCAGAACCAATGCCATTATCATCATTCCAAACCGCTCCAATGGCTACTCGATTACCTTCAGCATTGATACTAACACTCCAACCACTTTTATCACCTGTTAATTCACCGTCAATATCGTCGCCCAATTGCGTCCAGTTAGTGCCATTGTATTCATAAATTCTTACATGACCTGCAATTGTACCATTACCATCATTATATGGTGCTCCAATTGCAACTCGATTACCAGCATCATTCATACTAACGCTATAACCACTATTATCATCCGCAGCTTCACCATCAATGTCCAATCCTAATTGTACCCAAGCTTGAGTATTAACATCATATTCATAGATTCTTGTATGACCAGAACTAGAACCATTACCATCATTATATGGTGCTCCAATTGCAACACGATCACCTTCAGCATTTATACTAACGCTATAACCACTTTGATCACCTGCAGCTTCACCGTCAATGTCTTGTCCTAATTGAGACCACGTTCCATTACTATATTCATAAATTCTCGTATGACCAGAATCAGCACCATTACCATCATTAAATATAGCTCCAATTGCGACGCGATTACCTGCAGCATTTATACTAACGCTATAACCACTTTGATCACCTGCAGCTTCACCGTCAATGTCTTGACCTAATTGCGTCCAAATTCCATTGGTATATTCATAGATTCTTGTATGACCAGAACTAGAACCATTATCATCATTACGTATAGCTCCAATTGCAACACGATCACCTTCAGCATTCATACTAACACTATAACCACTATTATCATCCCCAGCTTCACCATCAATGTCTAATCCTAATTGAGACCACGTTCCATTACTATATTCATAAATTCTTGTATGACCAGAAAAAAGACCATTAACACCAAAATTACCATATGCTCCTATCGCCACGCGATTACCTGCAGCATTCATGTTAACACTATAACCACTTTGGTCACTAATAGCTTCACCGTCAATGTCTTGACCTAATTGCGTCCAAATTCCATTGGTATATTCATAGATTCTTGTATGACCAGAATTAGAACCATTACCATCATTATATGGTGCTCCAATTGCCACACGATTGCCAGTAGCATTCATACTAACACTCGAACCACTTTCATCATTAGCGGCTTCACCATCAATGTCTTGGCCCAATTGTGTGATAGTCCATACTGTTTGACCTTCACCATAAATATGATTCGTAGGCACCAATTTAGCCAAGGGGTCTGAGCTTCCGTCGCCCCAGTTGATTGTAACACCTAATGTGTTGTTCCAGCTGGCTAAGACACTCAATTCCGTACCTGCAGCGGGTGTAGCAAATGTCCAGAATTGATTGCGGCCCCAGACTAGATCGCTGCCTGCGCGAACCTCTAGAACCTCTTGTGTTCCGATACGGATGTCTGCTGCATTGTATAAAATCATAACTGCTCTTCTTCGTATTCGTAGTCCTCGCTGGGAATTATTAAATCGTTTTCTTCAATGTATGCTAGAATCTCTTCCTCTGTGTCAGCAACTAACATCACATGAGGAGAAGCCACATACGAGATGCATTGCATAGGATTCCCTATTACGATTTTTGTATCGTCGTTATATATGACCCACCACTGCTCCGCTGTGGTTCTGATGTTGTCTACGTTGTTGATGATTTGTAATGCCATGATATTAGAAAATTCCTACTGACCAGTTTTTGCTGATTAAGTCTAGGTAATCTTGATTGGCAGTTCCGCCCGTTGGCTGTGCATTATTGCCGCCGATATAAAGAGTGCCACTTGATGCTCCTGCGAGATTGAATGCTGACAATATAGCGTTCACAGTTGATTCACTCATGTTACAGTTTTGACTTTGAAATTCAAGTAAGCTGGCAGGCACTGCAAAGTTTGAAGCTACGGATATGCTCGTGTTACCGTTGCACAAAAACTGCGTCAAATTTGTTCCAGTTAGGGAAGGAATCTCTGCGGTTATACTGTTAAATGAGCAGTTAAAAATAGTGATCGCTGAATTGAAATTGAAACCCGTAGCAAAAGAAGTTAAATTATTGTTCTGGCACTTAAACTGTTCCAGTGCTGTGTTAGAACTCAAATCTGGAATTGAACCAGTTAGTTGGTTGCTGTTGCAAGTGAAATGCTTGAGGAGAGTATTAGAACTCAAGTCTGGAATTGAACCAGTTAGTTGGTTTTCGTGCAGGTTAAGAAACTTTAGCTGAACGTTTGAACTCAAATCTGGGATCTCCCCAGTCAGCTTGTTGTTGGGGAGCTGGAACATGGTAAGCAAGGTGTTGACACTGATGTCTGGAATGTAACCCACTAGATCATGGCCAGGCATTGTGAGCCGACTCAAATTAACGAACTGACTCAAATCCTGTATCAATCCGCCGAGCTTCTGAGTGCCAACAACATTAAAGTCCAAGCGTATTATATTAGTCGGATTTGTTAATGAAATCGACGGCATGATTTTAAAGAGTTATAATATAAAGTGTATTAGGATCGGGTGTAAAACCCGGATCATCATACTCTGCTTGCGTGAGTTTAACGATATTATCAAAATCTGAGCTTGAAGGCTTTGTATCTAATGCATTATCAAAATCACTTTTTAGAGTAATTACTTCGACTAAATCATTATCTGTAATACCACCATCAAACACGTATTCTGTTAAATCACCCCCAATATAATTTCCGGTGTCTCCTCCATCTAGTATTGAATTTGAAATAATCGAAACCTTTAAACCAACATATCTTTCATTTGTATTTAAAGCAGCCTTAGCATCTGCCAAGGAAGCATACGGCCCCGATCTCTTATCTAAAGATTCTCGTGATGCTGAATTAAAACCTGTTGAAATATCAATAGCCATTAGAATTTAAATTGGTAATTTTGATTAACTTGAGTAAGCGAATTAAATTTATATATATTATAAGACCTAGCAACACCACTTATAGGCGGTGTAACATTTGCGGTATACTGTGTAAAGCTAGATGTTACGTTAAATCCATTGCCGTCTAAAATAATTGAAAGATCGCCATAAGATGCAGGATATGCAAAATAAATGAATTGCCAATCGGGATTCATAAGGAATGTCTTATCACCTCTTCTTGAAACACTCTTTGTTAGATTTTCAATTCCCGTACCGCCACTTAGATCGTTTGAATCCACCCCATAAAAGAATGGATATACCCACCGAATTATTTTAGATGAACTATCAGAACCTTGAGAATCAGTTGCATTCAAAGTCCATGTATATACTGATTCCTCACCATCAGTATTTGTTACTGTAAAGGCTGGCTCGATATATGATGTATCTCCAGTACCAATCGAAGGTGAACTGAAAGGTGATGTAAGAGAAAGTGTATCTGGTGTCTTATTTACAGCCCAGTTAAATGTTAAATTATAATTAGTACTTCCTGCAAATTCATATAATGTAGTAGTTGGCGAAGAGGTAAACGATGTAATATCAACTGGTACAAATTCTAATACATCTAAACGATCAAAGATACCTTGAAGAAAATCTGGATCATCTCCGATGGCCTCAGCTAATTCATTTAGAGTATCTAATGCTGCTGGTGCATCAGCTATTAAATCAGATATTATCTGATCTGTTTCAGCCTTAGTATATGTATCATCTAAACGACTCTTTACATCAACAGGAGTACCATCAGAAGCTTCAATTGTAAGTGTCCCACCTACATTCAAATCACCTGATATATTAAAATCACTTTCGATTTCTGAAAAGGAAGCACCAAAAGAATATTGATGAATAATAGATATTATAGCATCTTCTTCTGGTATCTCAGAGAATATGATGGCATTGTTGGTATCATCAATTGTATATGCATCTAAAGGATTTTGTGTGATACCATCAATATTTACATCAAAGAAATATGGATTAGTGCTAGTTGCTGTAAAACTTAATGTATAAGCATTATTTATTCCATTAGCAGTGATTGTTTGAACCTTAAGTTCATTTGTACTATTCTCTATACTATCAAGTCTAGCTATAAATGAATTTGTCTTTTTTCTCCATATATCAAATGTATCAGTCAGACTGACCTTTGTATCTATTGTCTGATAATGATATGATGAATAAACTTTCAGTTTCATATCATTGAGAGCGTTTGAAGAAGATATCGTCAGAGTGATATAATCATCCCCAGTTGGAAAATCTGTCTTTGTATTAAAGGTCTTAAATCCTGTATCATTGTTACCTAAAGCTATAGTCCCAGATAATGAAGTCTCTCCAATAAAATTATCAACAGTGATACCTGGCCCCGAGACTGTATAATCGTGTGTATCACCGATGGAACCAGTTGGATCAGTCACCCCAATTTTAAAAGATTCGCCAGCTGCAATATATGTTTTATCTAAACTTAAATATATCATATTTCTATTTATCTAATTTTTGTATAAGAGTTGCCATCATTATTTTAAGTTCAGATATATCATTTTCCATCTGCTTTAATTTCTTTGCTTTATTTTTTCTAGAGAGAGCAGCTTGATATGCCTTATCATCAACAGATATTATAGCTTTTGATACATTATCCTTTATTAATGATGGATGATTTTCAACTTTAACACAACTGTGATGATTATGTTTATTACAGCAACCCATTTTAAGTAGTAGCGATGGCTCTTAAATCTTCAATGACTGGCACGTTTGCATGATCATCAGAAACCATTACAATCTTAATTTGGAAACCTGTGAAATCTGACAGTCCGTCGTCGTCGTTGGTAACAAATGCCACTTCATTAAAATCATCCCTCGTGCTAGTTATAGGAATCGAAGTAGCTGGTTTAATCTCGATGAAATCTACATTTTTTATATCTTCTTCACCAGTTTTAAATCTAGCATAAACTTTCACATTTGAACCTTGAGTAGGTCTATTGATATTCACATAAACGTCCAATTGATCAGCCGGATTATTTAATTCTACATCATGTGTGATATATCTGGCAGCTGCTTTTCCATGTACAGCCTCTAGCTCTGAATCACCAGGAGTAGGACTATCATCATTTAAAAGATCTGTTTCTGAATTCACAATATTATAAACAGAGTTGATAGATACTCTATCTAAATCAATTATTGGTGTGACATATTCTGATCCACTTGATAGGATAGCTCTCAATTTGATTGAATTATTATCTATAATCTGACCTGAATTATTTGCTCTATTTGATACATTACTACTCAAATATATATCTTCAGTTGGAATGATAGGATAATATGTATTACCACCATCATGTGATATACTAAAATCTATATTTGTTGCATCTATTGCAATATTCTCAGCGATCACACTTAACTGTGAGTATTCAAGTGGTGTCTGTTCAGTAATACCTAAAGTAGAAAAATCAAGTGTTCTAGGAGCTGTATTAAATTTCGCTCTATTGAATCTGAATTTGAAATCTTTATTCTGGTCAGCTGTCCATGTAGATGCATTCTGTGATTTAAACATCACACCTGTGTATGGATTTTTCGAAACTAGTTTACCAGTATTGACATCATCTTTTCCTACTTCAGAGAGCCACATTCTATATGAATCATCATTTGAAAGAACAACAATCGCGTATTCAACACCAGCCTGTAAATATACAGGTGATTCGAATTTAAAATTAGTCGCTGCCGTTGCATCATTAGATACACTAACAGCATCTGGCATCAAAGTGACTTCACTGAAAGGAATAATCTCTTGCGTTGGATAGCCATTATCCATTGTTACAAGATGAATCTGAACTGGAATCGTAGCTGATTTATTACGGAAGTATAAATCAATCGAAGTGGCATATAGTCCTGTTTCAATTTCCCCAATCATAAAAGATTGAGCCAGAGGGTCTCTCCATCGTGTTCTCTGTCTGAGGCACGCGAGGCGGCGATCGGCCACCAAGCGCCATCGACAATTCGGTTGATTTATATTACGATTCTGTGTTACTCTTTCTTGCGACACAGTAACCCTACGACTTGAGACAACAGTTCTTTGTTTATGTTCAATGAGACCCTTTGCCGAATAAACAGCAGTAGCAGTTGTTGTAGCAGCAGTATCATCAGGTGATGAATCAGTGAATAGAACTTCTCTTTCTCCAGTTCTAAATTTTATAGCAGAATTATTTGGTATGATAAAATAACCCTCAATATTTCCAGATCCATCTGTTATCAATTCTTCTCTACTTACACCATCTGTGGTTAGAGGTGTTGAATCATTAAGATATGTCTTTACATCTGAACTAGATTTAAATTCTTGGAAAGGTGCCTTTGTTGCATATGAACTGATATCCACTTCATCAAAGAAAATATTGATCTTAGTGTCAGGTCGAAACATCGAACCCTTAAAATAAACTTTTCTTGATCTGATAAATGGAACAAAGGATGTGTCAATAATTTTATCATTAACAACTTCTCTTACTGTTTCTACTGTGGCAGTTGTTCGAATACCACTTCTACTTTGGTTAGTATTCCATAATCTTCCGTGATTTCTACACCATCCATTTCTTCTAATGTTAGAACACCATCCTCCACTTCCGAGGCGGCGGCCGCCATTCCGAGACCGAGGATTTCTAATCCTCCCAGTCCAATTTGTATTCCATGAACCCCAAATTGTACCTTGAGCTCTTGTAGCATCTTGTATAGCCCTTAAAGTTGCCGCATCATTTTCACGATTTATAATAACGTCTGGTCTTTGTGATGTTTCTTTCCACTCGTCAGAAGAAGGTGAAAGTTTTACTTCTCCCCACCAAGCTGCAACTGCATAAGGATTAACACTCATATGTGTACTCGCGGCAAGTTGCTCAATGAATGGAACTTCTTCAGTATATCTTAGAGTAGCTAAACCCCCATAAGAATTATTATCTACATCATCAAGAACAAGTCTAGTAGAATCTTCTTTAAATGATGGTCTTAATTTACCATCATTAGAATCAATCGAACAGATGTAACCTGGGTCAAGTGCGTCACCAGTACCATGACCAGAGAAACTATCTACAAGAATACCATTTTTAAATCTATCTCTAGTACCATCAATGATTTGTTTTTCATTAGCTTCTCTTTCCAACAAAGATAAAGATGTGTAATATTCAAGATTTTTTATTCTCTTTTCAATCTCGCCGATATCTCTCATTGTGTATCTACGATTATCCACATAATTAATGTTTATATCTGAAACATCAAATGTGTAGGATGGTATATCAAGTACATATAAGAGCATCGAATTCTCTGGAGTTTCTGGTTGTACTGGAACTAATGCCGGTATACCCTTAATAACACTAAAAACACCAACATTGTTAACAACAACACTATCAACTCGATTTAGATAATAACTTACAGTTGCTTCGATAACACTATTAGGATCGATTATGGCTGTATTATATGTACCTTCATCAGGTCTGAAATCTAAAGCATCACACAGACGAGTTCCAGAATAGAATGGGATATCTTCATATTCAATGTCTTGATATGAATTTCTATTATAATATTCGCCATCACCTGTATGTGTGAAATATGTATAATTGATTGTAACATCAACATCAGTAAGATCGACAGAACCCTTATATCTTACTTTTGATTTCTTGTATACGCCATCTCTCTGTCCATCATCAAGGACTATATCATTTGTGATGTTAACTGTGACAGGATTTTGTGGATCAGTATCATCGATATATGTTGCAGAATTAATCTTATAGACATCAACCTTATTATCAAGATCGACAAATGAATTTGTCAATCCTGTTTTAGTTACATTAAGTGATACAGATGTTTTTGGCTTAGGGGATAAAGACTTTTTGTATGAAACGACAACAGGGACTTTATCGCCATTCGAAAATGGAGTTGTGATTTGTTTAATATTTAATATTACTGTCTTATTATTACTGCCACTTTGAATTACAGCCGATTCTATATCAACTTTAGCACCATTATTGTCAACTACAATATAATTATCTCCGCTACCTTCATCAAAGAATCTGATGCCCTGTTCAATCAATGTTATTTCGATTTGATTAGAATCATTTGCAGTACCATTTACAATACCTCTCACAGTAAATTCAACATTTGCTACATTTGAGATATCATCATACGGCAAGGGATAGATAGATTTTGTATATTCTGTTTCTTGCAATTTACTTCCAGCAATGAATGTGAATACAAATCCAGAACCTGTTGTTCCAGATGTTACATTCGAAGGAATAGCTCCAGAAACATCATATAGATATAATCTGAAAGTATCTCCAAGTCTTTCTAATCCTCTGATTTTAGCAGTAGTAGCACCAAATGCTATCTCTTCACCAAAAGTAGGAAGATTTGTGATTTCAGTGCCTTCAAGATAATTACCTAAACGAGCAGTTGTATATACAAGTTCATTGTCCTCTGTTTCTCTAGCTTTTTCAGCATCGATATAAATTTTAGATTCTGGAGCAATTCTATAACCATCTACATATGCAACCGAAGGTTCAAGACCAACTGTAAATCTAGATTTAGCATAAGTTTCAACCAAGGCATCAGATGTAGTTGAAATGATAGGAACATCTCCATTCGGCGCGACACCAGAAATGTCACCTTCTTCTACAACTATACCTAAAGTTTTAATCTGATCAGTTGTATATAAACCTCTGTTATCTCCATCATTGATATCATTTAATAATTCACGAACATCAATAACAAAAGGTTTTACAGTATAATCTCCACTTTCCTCAGATGTTCGTGTTGCCAAAATAGAATTAAAATTATCTGAAAGTAATTCATTAGTTGTATTAGAAACATTATTATCAACAACATTTAATACAACAGAATATGAATTGGTATCTTGATTAGCAGTTTCATCACTAATCACAGAAGAATTATCGTTAATAAAGGTGTAATCTTCTCCTAGTGGGTCACCGTCATAATCACTAATAAATAGTAATTCTAATTCAATTGAGTATCTATCTGCACCAGGTGCATTAAAATTTGGAGTTCCTGCGGCATTATCTAAAAGTGTATTATCATTACCAGATGTCTTTATAATTTCAATAACTCTAAAAGCGACTTTACCACTGATAAGATAATCTCTATTGGGTTTGATCATATAGATTCTTTGTTCTTCAGATAAAACAAATTCACCTTTAACAAAGAAAACACCAGGTTCAACTTTAGCAAATGCCGCATATTTAATATCAGTAATAACACCCATAGTAGTAGGACCCGCATTTGCCCACACAGAACCAGTTGATGTTAAGATATCGACATCAGTAAAAAGAGCTGCTCCAATGGCAAATTCTCTTACATTTTCCTTTTCCTCTCCAATCTGAGTCGTATTTTCATAACGAATAAAAAGTCTATAATCATTTTGAGATGTACCAAGCTGTTCCGCTTTAATAATAGATGCTTTAAGACCTGCATCATTTCTAATCAATAGTAAATTATCGATTGCAGTACCTGGCTCGACCTCGAAATTCACATCAATTGCATATACATCATTATCAAAATTCTTTTCGCCTTCGATAATTGATGCACCATCAGAGAATACACCTCGACCAAATTTATCGATCTGTGACTGAATCATTGATTGCATCTGATTCAATTCACGGGCCTGAACACTGACACCAGGCTTATATAAAATTCTTAGATAATTTTTTTGTTCTGGTGTCTTTCCTGTTGCTGGATCGACTGAATGAAAATCATCATTATAAGGTGTCTGACTGTATGTTGTTATTGTATTTTCTGACATATCAATATTTATATGAATATTACTATAAAATTATCTGGAATCAAATATTATCTACGAACCATTATGCATGGCTAATTGAACTGATTGGAGGAGGGGATTCATTAGTATCCGTATGCCGTCCAAAATACTCGACCAACCGGGTTACCTAAAACGCCTTGGTATCCAATTAAATTAAATCCAGTTTTTGTCGTCGCAGATACACTGCAAGTTTCTGATGCATTATCAACACTTTCATTCACTGTGGCATTTACACCAATTATAGCTGTTGGAAACTCGGTTGTAAAGGTATACGAAATTGCAGATGATGTTGAATTAAGAGTTCCATATTTAATTATTAAACCGCCAGGTAGTGTATATGACCCTTGCTCACCCTCTGTTGCCAGACCATCAGTATGGCTTGGTAGTGCGCTATAATCAATCAGTTGATCAACATAAGCCTTAATACTCTCGGACGTAGATAATGTAGATGCACTCGCCGTAGCCATTGTGTCATCATCAATGACATTAGATGGAGCAACTTTATAATTCTCAATAGTATAATTTTGTCCTTTATTATCATATTCATTATTATGATCTGGACAAGGTAACTTTACTATAGTTCTACCATTGACTTCAAATTTTATTATGGTTTGAAAACTCGGATTTGCTGCAAATTCTGAAATAGTAAATGTTTTCTCACCATCTAAATTATCTGCATATAAAAAACCTGTGCCTTCGACCTCAGCATTCCACAAATAAGTACCAACAATAGTCTGTTGATTCCAATCAATAGTTATAGTGATATGATCTATTTCTTCACTGGATAATCCATTTATGCCAGTTTCATCGACATTATAATTCCAATCATTTTGTAGTCGAATAACAGTTTTATATACGTTATCTGGAATTTCGATTGGGAATACACCAGACCAATTACCAGCCGGCAGTGTATTTGGTGTTTTGCTTGTCCATATATCATTGCTATAAAAACTATTCGTGTTTGCATCAACATATCCTTGAGCACGTTGGTTACTAGCTTGTGAACCAACGATCTGAATTATATCAACCTCTGGACTTAAAGCAACTCTTTTTGTACATTGTGCACCTATGATCTTGAATTTAATCCATTCATTGTCGGAGCCATTGTCGTCTACATCCCATTGAAATTTTAGTGTAGTCTGGCCTTCATTTATGGGTATGAGAATAACATCGTGTGAAGCATCTTCAGCTTGAAATTCATTAATGTTTCTACCAAAAATTTTCCTCGGTATGCCATCTGGATAATAAACCCACAACTGAGCAGTGTGATTTATCATCGAAGAATCATTCTGAATATAAATTCCTCGAATATTTTCGGTTACCAGACCTGGACCTCCGAGTGCTGAGATGTCCCACGCCACTGTTCCGACCACCGCGCCGGTCCCGGTTCCATTCGGAGTACCACTATACATCCCCAATGAGCTTGAAGATAAAAAACTAGTTTGATCATAATCTAATGCTGATGTTCCAGTTTTAGTTGGGGTTACAGAGTTTGAAGTAATACCTACATATTCCATATCGGCGCCCCAATTGCCGAAACTACCTGTAGTCCATTTAGTGCCATCATAATATAATGAATCACCATATGTTGGTGTTGCGCTTGAATCTGTATCAGAATGCTGATTTCCCAACAGATCATGTGTTGCAACTGTTGAGGCAGTTGTCACAAATCTACCTTGTGCACTGTCATAAATTAAATAATCACCATCATTTGCATTTGTATAATTTAAACCAGGCGTCGTCACAAATTTACTTTGTGCACTGTCATAAATTAAATAATCACCATGATTTGCAGTTGTGTAATTTAAACTATCAAATGTTGCACTAGTTGCAGTGATATTACCAGTTGCTGTTATATTACCATCAACATCCAAAATTTCTGTTGGTGTTGTAGTATTGATACCAACTCTGCCCGCACGATCAATAACCATTCGCTGTGAAAGACCTTTACTATTCGTAGTAGTCCCAGCCAACACACCGGATGTCGCAAAGATTAATTCGCCATCAGACCAATCACTACCAGTGATTCCGCCATGACCAAGTGGCATACGAGAATAAATTCCAGATATTGCTGTTCTATAATCAGAAGTATCACTTTCTCTGCCGGCAAATAAAATACTTGGAGCA
>Ga0136656_1000558_pt1 | contig 13071 bp, 7 predicted proteins | sample CPBDNA_9_FD_94862 | JGI IMG/M metagenome (GOLD analysis project Ga0136656, IMG submission 94862) | Freshwater to marine salinity gradient microbial communities from Chesapeake Bay, USA - CPBay_Sum_15_0.8_DNA (version 2) | ecosystem: Environmental > Aquatic > Marine > Coastal | place: USA...
AGCGCAGGACAACTGGCTCTTTTTTGAGTTCTTCCTGTCCTGCGAGCTTGGCATGACGGTCAGCCGCCTACGAAGCGAGCTGACTGATGCCGAGTTTGTTTATTACGCCGCCTACTTTGAAGTGAAGGGCGAGCGAGAGAAAAGGGAGATGGAACGCGCCAAGATGCAGCGTCGGTAGCATGGCGTTATGGCGGGGTGACCAGTGGCAGAAGCTAATGTCCGGCTAACAGTTGACGCTCGTAATGCGGTCCAGCAGCTGCAACGGGCTAACACTGCGACCAGGAACCTTGATGCGAGTGTCAAAGGCGTAAGCCGTTCAGCTGCTACGGCGACTGCAAATATTCAGCGATTCGGCATTGCGTTCCGCTCTGTCATCGGTCCAATTGTTGCTATAACCGGTGCGGTTAATCTTGCAAGTCGCAGCTTAAAAGTCTTAGGCGAACGTCAGGCTGATGCAGCTGCGCTTGAAAATGGTTTAAAAAAAGTAGGAGCCGCTTCCAGCGAGCTACAGCGTCTTATCGGAATTGCTGACAAGCTCGGCAAGGCGACTCTGTTCAATGAAGAGGACTTTACAAAAGGTTTTGCTCTTCTCACTAGTTTTCAAAGCATTGGCGTTTCAAGTTACGAGCGAGTTGCGAAAGCCGCCGCCGATGTGGCTCAGGTTACTCGACAGGACGTCGGAAGCTCTTTGCTTCAATTAGCAAAAGCTTTACAAGATCCCGAGCGAGGCTTGACAGCCCTAGCTCGATCTGGCACGCAATTCACCGAACAGCAGAAGGAGCAGATTAAGGCTCTTGTCGAAAGCGGACGACTTTTGGAGGCTCAGAACTTTATCCTCCTGGAAATCGAAAAGCAGTATGGCAACGCTGCACAAGCGGCTGGAAGTGCAGGCTATGCCGGAGCTGTTGACAGTTTGCAGGAAAGTTTTAGGGACTTTCAAGAACGCTTGGCAGAAGGAATCCAGCCGGCTGTGACAACCTTCCTTGGCACAACCGCACAATTATTTGATGTTTTTTCTAAGATCCCTGCGCCTGTAGGGCAAGCTGCGCTGGCTATTGGTGGGGCGACGGCTGCTGTCGTAGCACTAAATGCGGCTGTTCAAGCGTTTTTAGCTTCTCGTGTAGCGGCTTTTATTGGCACTCAGATCGCCCTGATGCGTGCCTTTGGTGTTCAGATTTATGCAACAGCAGCCGCTCAAGGTGCCTTAACTGCAGCCACCAAGGCATATCAAGCAGCCGTTGTTGCTGCACCTTGGGCATTAGCCGCCGTTGGCATTGGTCTGATTATTTCTGAGACCTATAAGGCGATTGCGGCACAGGCTGAATACAATCGGGTACTGAATGAAGCGCCGCTTGACGAAGTAAACAAAAAGATTGGAGAACTGCGCGAACAGCTAGCCCAAGCAACTATTGAGTCGCAAAAGGCAGCGGTCGGAATGTCGCTGATGGGCGGCTCTGCGGAATTTTCTGCCCCTAAAATTGCAAAGCTCAACACTCAACTGGCGGAGCTAGTTAGCAGACAGCGTGAGCTGGCTTTATACCAACAGGTTGGTGTAACGCCTCAGGCTGGCTTCTATGGTCCTGGCTTTGCGGCTCCTCCGGCGGCTCCTAAGACCCCGAGCGTTCCAACATCAACGTCTGGCAAAGGCAAGCCTCGCGAGAGCCGGGTACCAGAGCTTACCCGTGAACTAGGACTGCTTCGCTCGCAAGGTGATTTGCAGGCAAGGATCGCGGAAGCGGAGATCGCTAAAAATCAAAATGAAGTCATCCGTCTTAACGGAATCCAACGTGGCGTCGAGCTACTTCACGAGGCTGCCGCGATTCAAGCCAGCGATGTACCGCAGGCAGAGAAAAAACTACAGCTAGCAGCCGTTGAGGAGAAACTTAACCAGAGCAAATACCAGACGCTGAAAGAACTTGCTGCTCTTGATCTTCAGCAACGGCAGACAGGAATTGATCGCCTGCAAGATTTAAACGATGAGCAGGAGCTGCTCCAGGCAAGGCTGAATGGCAATGAAGCCGAGGTAATTCTTAAGCAGCAGATCCGGGACATCATGAAAGACACCAAGGGGTTGTCTGAGGCTGATATCAAGAACAAGCTTGAATCAATAAACGCAACCAAGAAGCAAGTCGCAGACGCACAACGCCTTGAGCAAATCTATGGGCAGCTTGGACAGACCATCGCAACCGGCGTAGTTGACATGCTTACGGCTGCCATGGACAAAACCAAGTCGCTGGCAGAAGTCGCCTCCAACATGCTCCGCAACCTGGCGAACCAGCTTCTGCAAGTCGCAGTCAATACTGCCCTGTTCAGCCTGTTCCCGGGCTCAAAGCTGTTCAAGGCGCTGCCGCGTTTTGCTGATGGCGGCAGTATCTCCGGCGGCAAGCCTGCAATCGTTGGCGAGCGCGGTCCTGAGCTGTTCATGCCAGGGCGCAGCGGCAGCATCATCCCCAACAGCGCAATGGGCGGTGCCAACATCGTCGTTAACGTGGACGCCAAAGGAACTCAAGCCCAAGGCAACCAACCAAACTCCGCTGCCCTGGGGCGTGCCATTGGTGCTGCAGTGCAGGCAGAATTGATTAAGCAGAAGCGTCCCGGAGGCTTGTTGACCTAATGGCTGCCACATCCTTCACCTGGACGCCCAGCTACGGCGCACAAGAATCCAGTCAGCCATCAATACGCGCCATCAAATTCGGTGACGGCTACGAGCAGCGTCTGGCATACGGCCTCAACACAGACCTTAAAACTTGGAGCCTAGAGTTTGGAAACGTCAGCACAGCAGAAAAGGACCAGATCACAGGTTTTCTTGAAGCCCGCCAAGGCACACAGCATTTCAACTGGACAACCCCAAACAATGTCGTCGGTTCTTTTGTTTGCCAGGAGTGGACTGTGACATCAACGGGTCCAAGTCGCTGGACGATCGGTACCGTGTTCCGTGAGGTGGTTGACCTGTGACTTCAATCGTTCCTGAGCTGCAGTCGCTTGCCCCATCGGCAATCATCGAGCTGTTCGAGCTGCATACAACCCTGGCGCTACACGGCACCGGCGAGATTTATCGCTTCCACTCCGGCGTCAACGATCGAATCTCCAACGGGGACATCGTGTGGAACGGCAATCGTTATCAGCGGTTCCCGATTGAAGTTGAAGGATTTGAGTTTAACGGAAAGCAACTGCCGCGCCCGACACTGCGCGTCTCCAACCTGTTCAGTGTCATCTCGTCAATTCTGCTGAACGTCAACGAACTGACGCCCGGCAACGATTTGATTGGCGCGAAGGTTATCCGCATCCGCACCTGCGCCCGTTATCTGGACGCGATCAATTTCGAGAACAACCAGAATCCCTACGGCATCCCTGACCCATCTGCCGAAGCGCCGCGTGAAATCTATTACGTCGATCGCAAGGTCTCAGAGAATCGCAGCATTGTTGAGTTTGAGCTTGCCGCAGCCCTGGACCTGACTAACGTCAAGCTGCCTGGCCGTCAGTGCATCAGCGGCATTTGCCAGTGGGAATATCGCGGTCCTGAGTGCGGCTACACCGGCTCGAACGTGTTCGATGAGAACGACAACCCTGGCAATCTTGTCGCTGCAACAAACTTTCCTGCTGGCACGACGACTCTAACCGCCGGGCAATCGTTGCTGTCAAACCAGTTTTTGGTGTCATCTAACGGCTGGTACAAAGCGGTAATGCAAGAGGACGGCAATTTTGTCGTCTACAGCAAGGCACTCAAAGCCGTTTGGAGCACGCTGACTTACACCAAAGGTCTGTCAACTTTCATATATCAGGATGATGGCAACCTCGTTGTCTATGACGCCTTTAATCGTCCTACTTGGAACTCGAATACGCAGAACGTTGCTGCGATTACGGCGCTGACTTTCACGAAGTTGCTGCCAGATAAGTATCCGCGTGGTGACGAAGATGCGCTGCAGCTAGTCGCGGCACCTAATTTTCCGGCTGGCAACAGTTCGGTGGTTTCAACCGCTGCCCCGCGTACCCGCGAGTTGTGGCCGGGCGAATCGCTGACTTCCTCTAATGGCTGGTATCAACTGTTAATGCAGCGCGACGGCAACCTTGTCGTCTACAACAAAGCCAACGATCCCGTCTGGAACACGGGCACTGGGGAGCCGTCCAAAGCCGTGTTCCAAGAAGACGGCAACCTAGTGCTGTATCGCTACTCCGATGGCAAGGCGATTTGGAATGCTGGCTCGTACCTGCAGCCCACTAGCTTTACGCCAACGGCAAACTTCCCGACCGGCACAGGCATTATTCTTGCTGGCAACACCAGCGCTAGCAAACTAACCATCGGTCAGAACCTGTACTCGCCCAACGGCTGGTATCGGTTGACGATGCAAAACGACGGCAATTTGGTGCTGTATAGCAAGGGCACGATCTTCACCGGACCACCATCGCAGAATTACAACATCGCTGTCTGGAGTACCGATACCTACGGCTCTAACGCCACATATGCCCACTTTCAGGATGATGGCAACCTGGTGCTTTATACATCCAGTAATGTGCCTGTATGGAAGTCCAATAACGGTTCCTATCCACAGTATGCAGGCAAGAAATTAGTCTTGCAAAACGATGGCAACCTCGTTATTTACGGAATAGGCAGCAGCACTTCAACGACAACAGTACCGGCGCCAAATCTGCCAACTGGGACCGGCCAAATCCTGTGCTCCAACACCGAAAGCAGCAAGCTCTACAAAGGTCAAACGCTGTACTCCGAAAACGGCTGGTACAGGTTGACGATGCAGACAGATGGCAACCTTGTCATCTATGACAAAGCCGGAACGGCGGTTTGGAACACCGGGACATACAACACCGCAGCGCATTTCGCCTACTTCCAGGCTGACGGCAACCTAGTGCTCCTTGACAACACCGGAGTCACCCCAATCTGGTGGCTGAACAAGGGCAGCTATGGACAGTGGACTGGCTACCGCTGGAAGCTCGAAAAAAATGGAGATTTCGTTTTATACAGCGCTAACAACACTGCTTTATGGCGTAGTGCTACAGGTACGAGTGCTGAGCCGTCTGTCACCAAAGTCAACGAGACGGCTGACACACCTCTGTGGCATACGGTGACAGGCAAATCGGCTGAACCCGGTGCGGCTGTGTTTCCCCAGGCGACACTGGCACTTAGCAACAATGGCACGCTTACTATCACAGCCGGTGGCGTCACACGTTTCACCAACGCTTACAGCAACACAGACGAGCCACAGATTGAAACCGAAACGGGTGACAACCGGCAACACGCCTTTCTTTGGGAGATTTTCGGCAGTGCTGATACCCAATCAGGTCAAACAAAAACCGTAAGTCGAATCTTCGCCTTTGGACTAAGATCGGTCACCTTCAGTTTCACTGGCACGGCCAACTTCACGTTGCCTGCTGAGCATTACAGCAACCAAACAAAATCATGGACGCTGACATCAGCAACCTATGTAAGCAGCAGCGGCAAATGGTATCTGGATGAATGGCTGGAACTATTCCTTGAAACCAGCGAAAGCAATCCGTTCCGCAATCATCCCAATGGCGTGGTTACACCTGTTGGTAGACAATATCGAATCAACGGCGTATTGAGCAATGTTGGCTCTCTGCTACTTGGCAATGACGGCAACCTGGTCCAGTACGACAGCAACAATTCCGCGATTTGGAGCAGCAATTATTCCAGCAACATTGAGCCAAAAGTTCCCGGTGATGGCGGCGATTTTGTGGATATATGCGGCAAACGCCTAACCAGTTGCGAAGCGCGATTCGGCACTAATGTCGATTTACCATTCGGCAGCTTCCCTGGCGTGGGACAGTATTTCACATGACCTGGCGCACAACTGCCGTCAAGCATCTCGCTAGTGATGTGTCACGGGAAGCCTGCGGGCTGGTGGTCATCATCAAAGGTCGCAAACGGTACGTCCCGTGCCGGAATCTGGCGGTCGATAGCGATTTTTTCATCCTTGACCCGGCGGACTGGGCAGCGGCTGAAGACACTGGCGAGATCGTTGGCGTGGTGCATAGCCATCCGTTCACCACAGCACAAGCCAGCCAAGCGGATCTCATCGCCTGCGAGAAAAGCAAACTGCCCTGGTACATCTACTGTCCGCACCTTGAAACCTGGAATGAGATCCAGCCAACTGGTTACAAGGCGCCGCTGATCGGACGCGAATGGGTTTGGGGCGTTACCGACTGTTGGTCATTGGCGCGTGACTGGTATGCGGAGGAATGGGGACTAGAGCTGCGTGACTGGCAGCGCCCGGTGACGTTGCAGGAATTTGAGGACGCACCACTATTTGACATCAGTTGGAAGGCAACGGGTTTCCAGGAAATCTCCTTAGAGGAGTTGCAGTATGGGGATGCTGTGCTGATGGGCTTAAACAGTTCAAAGCTGAACCACTGCGCTGTCTACCTTGGTGACCAGTTGATCCTGCACCACGTCATGGGACGGCTCAGTAGTCGGGATGTTTATGGCGGCTATTATTTGAAAAGCACCGGACGCGCCTTGCGTCATAGCAGCAGGCTTCAGTGAGATGTTGCGAACGATCCGCATTTACGGTGCCCTTGCCAAGTTTCTGAAGCGGCGGGTATTCCGGGCGGAGGTCGCCAATGCCGCCGAGGCAATCCGTTTTTTGCTGGCAAATTTCCCGCAACTGGAACAGCACATGGCTGACCAGTATTACGAGGTGCGTGTCGGCAGTCGAGCACTGCCAATCGGTGAAGACCCCAGCGAATTGCACGGTCCAACGGGGGACAAGGAAGTGATTTCGATCATCCCGGTGATGGCTGGTGCGGGTGGCGCAACAACGCAGATTTTGGCGGGTGTGGCTTTGGTTACCGCTGCGATTGTTTTAGGTCCTGCTGCTGGTGGCTTTCTTGGTTTGGGCGCAGGTCTTGGTGGAACTACAGGTGCTGGCGCAGCGATAAGCATGGGTTTAATCGGTGGAACCGCTGCTACAGCAATCGGCGCTGTCGGCGCAGCTCTTATCCTTGGTGGAGTCGCTCAACTTCTAACCCCAACGCCGCAGCTGAATGCTGGAGTGTCAGGCGGTCGCGGCGGTTCAGGGCAAGACGCTGAAAACGACCCCCGGCGTTCATATAGTTTCAGCGGCGTGCAAAACGTGTCACGTCAAGGCATCCCGGTGCCTGTTGTCTACGGTGAATGCATCGTCGGCAGCATCGTCATTTCTGCTGGCACCAGCACTGAGAAGGTAACGACATGACCGAGATTCGAGGCAGCGGTGGTCGCAGCGGCAGTGGCGCTACCACGCAGGTTATTTATGCCTCGCCTCCGATTTATGCGCCATCAGTAACACCAGACAACCTTGATTCTGTTCAGTATGCAGAGATTCTGGATCTAATCTGCGAAGGTGAAATTGAAGGTTTTCCTAACGCAAAAGCCTATAGCCGTGACACCCCGGAATACAACATTGCACTGCTTAAAGATGTATTTCTGGACGATACGCCAATCCTGCGTGCTGGTGCCAACCCATTAGCCGTACAGGATTCGGACTACAACTTCAAAGACGTACAGCTTTATACGCGATACGGCACGCAGGACCAAACCTTTATTCCTCTGTCGCGGACTATTCAATCTGAGTATCCGGTCAATACAAAAATCACTTTTGACACGCCGGTCACCCGCACAATTTCAACCGCTGGCGTCAACGGTCTGCGCCTAACGCTTTCCACACCACAGCTTCAGAATTACCAATCAAACGGTGACATCTTTGGTGAGGCGGTTGATTTCGCTATTGAAGTTTCATATAACGGCGGACCTTTTGTCCGAATTATTCTCGATAACTTTGTCGGACGCACCACCGACCTGTATCAGCGAGAGATCCGCTTCAACTTCACTGGTTCGCTACCTGTTGATGTGCGTGTGGTGCGTGTCACCCCAGATTTCACCGAGCCCAATGTTGCTGGTGACATCTACTGGACTTCCTACACCGAAATTAAATATGCCCGCCTGCGGTATCCAAACAGCGCCCTGATCGGCCTGAGGGTTAATTCAGCGGAGTTTGGCAGCGTACCAAGTCGCTCTTATCGCATCCGTGGCATTAAAGTTGCCATCCCTAACAACGCCACCGTAAGCAACGTTACTGGTGCGCTTACCTATTCCGGCGTCTGGGGTGGCACGTTTGCTAACGCCCAGTGGACGACAGACCCTGCCTGGTGTTTGTGGGACCTACTGACCTCCAAGCGCTACGGCACAGGGCAGTTCATCACTGCCAGCAACCTAGATAAGTGGTCGTTCTATGCCGCTTCGCAGTATTGCAGCGAGCTGGTACCTGATGGCAATGGCGGCACCGAGCCCCGCTTTAGCTGCAATGTCAACATCCAGACCCAAGACGATGCTTACAACGTCATCAATCAGATGGCGTCCATCTTCCGCGCAATGCCGTTTTGGAGCGCAGGAAGCATTTCGATCTCACAGGATCGCCCGACAGATCCCACCTATCTGTTCAATACCAGCAATGTCACTGAGGAAGGATTTGCGTATTCAGGCAGCGGTCTAAAAACTCGCAGCAACGTTGCCATTGTCAAATACTTTGATATCAACGGCGCCCGCGATACATCGTTTGAAGTTGTCGAGGACCAAACCTCAATTACCCGTTACGGCATTATCAAAACTGAGGTTGATGCGTTCGGTTGCACCAGCCGGTCACAAGCACGGCGTCTTGGCGAGTGGTTGATCTATACGTCCCAGAACGAGTCGGAAACCGTCAGCTTCACCGCTGGTATTGATGCTGGCGCTGTTATCCGTCCTGGGCAGGTGATTCAAGTTGCGGATCCGGTCAGATCTGGAGAGCGCACTGGCGGAAGAATCATCCGCGCCACAGCCACCACAGTCACGGTGGATGACGTAAGCAGCATCCGATTCTCTGGTGCTAGCCCCACGTTGTCGGTGATTTTGCCGGATGGCACCGTCGAAACCAAGACGATCAGCAGCCGCAACATTAACGAGTTCACTGTTGCCAGTGCTTTCAGTAATGCACCCCAGCCTGGTGCGATTTGGATTTACCAGGACAGCGGCATTGAGACCCAACTGTTCCGTGTGTTGACGGTCGCTGAGCGCGATGAGGTCAGTTATGACATTACGGCAATCTCCTACAACCCAAGCAAGTACAACTACGTCGAGCGCGATGTTCCCCTAACCACGCGGGACATCAGCAATCTGAACGAACCACCACCGGCACCAACTGATATCAAGGCAACGGAACTGCTGTACGAAAGCAACGGCCAGGTTCTGTCCAAGATCATCTTGAGCTGGCGCCCGGTCATCAGCAGCACGACCTACAAGGTCCGGTATCGCCTAGGCAATGGCAACTGGAATATCCATGAGTCGGTCTCCCCCGACTACGAGATCATCAACACGGGCGTAGGGCGTTACTCCTTTGAGGTGGTGTCAGTCTCGGCAACACTGAAAACCTCAACGCCAACGACTTTTACGTTTGATGCGATCGGCAAAACAGCACCGCCGACCACGATCCCGGATCTGTTTATTGCGCCGATTGACGACAAAAACGCCGAGCTGTATTGGCCGCAGGCAACCGACATTGACGTAAAGATCGGCGGCAAGGTTCGCATCCGTCATTCGCCGCTGATTGATGGCACCGCAAGTTGGGGTCAGTCCAATGACATCGTGCCCGCTGTTAATGGCAGCAGCACGCGCAAAATCGTCCCCCTGCTGGAAGGCACCTACTTCATCCGGGCAATTGACAGCCTTGGCAATGAATCGGCTGGTGTTGCCAGCGTAATTGTTGACCTGCCTGCCCCACAGGATGAATACGTCGCCCAGGAATACCGCGAGGAGGACAACAGCCCACCGTTCAACGGCACCACGGTGTCAATGTCCTACAACTCAGAAGAGGGCGGCTTGATCCTTGCATCGAGCACGCTGATTGATAACATGGCAACCGACGGCGACTGGGACGCCCTGAGCCTGATCGACTACATCGGCGGTGCCGTTAGCGAAGGCAGCTACCAGTTCAGCGAGACGCTTGATCTCGGTGCTGTCTATGACATTGATGTTCGCAACATCCTCAAGACCCGCGCCTACGAGCCCGGCAACTTGTGGGATGACCGCTTGGAGCCGATCGACCTGTGGGACAGCGTGGATGGTGACGACCTGGGGCAAGCTAACTGCAGTCTCTACATCCGTACCACAAATACCGATCCCGGTGGATCTCCGACTTGGAATGCTTGGCAGCCATTTGTCAATAACACTGCCCGTGGCAGGGGCTTCCAGTTCAAGTTGGTGGCGACCAGCAGCAATAAAGGTGAAAACGTCGTTGTCGAAGAGCTGGGCGTGATTACGGCATTACAACGCCGCACTGAAACCCAGCGCAACCTTACGAGTGCCGCTTCGGCTTATAGCGTCACCTTCCCCAATGCCTTTTACACCACGCCGAGTATCGGTATTACGGCGCAGGATATGGACACGGGCGATTACTTTGCGGTCACAAGTGTTTCTCGTACAGGCTTCACCGTGACCTTTAGGGACAGTGGAGGTAGCATGGTCTCGAAGGTTTTTGATTACCAAGCTGTCGGCCACGGCAGGGAGATCACCTAATGGCTCAGGCGACCGACTACTCAATAGCCAATCAGAGTGGTGCTAATTTCCGCTCTGAGCTGAACACGATCTTGGCGGCGGTCGTCAGCCAAAACTCGGGTTCTACTGCACCGTCTACCACCTATGCCTATCAATGGTGGATTGATACGGGCGTTACCCCGGCGCTGCTGAAGATTCGCAATGCAGCCAACTCTGCCTGGGTCACGGTTGGCGATGTAACTGTTGCGAACCTCGGTTTGCTGAGTGCAGCAACTGCGGCCAGCACCTACGCACCGATTGCCAGCCCCACCTTTACGGGCACGGTCACCATCCCGACTGGCGCAAGCATTAGTGGTTATCTGACGACCAGCACTGCATCGAGCACCTATGTGCCGCTGACTGGTGGGACTCTGACCGGCAATGTGACGCTTAATGGTCAGAGCGACCTGCGGTTTGCTGATCTGGATAGCAGCAACTGGGTTGCATTCCAGGCACCGGCGTCAGTTTCGACCAATGTGACCTGGACTTTGCCGTCTGCTGATGGCACCAGCGGTCAATTACTGCAGACCAATGGCTCTGGCACGCTGAGCTGGGTGTCGGGTGGTGGTGGTGGTGGCAGCGGCGACGTAACGCTGACTGGCACGCAGACGCTGACGAATAAGACGCTGACCGACCCGGCGATTATCGGCACGATCCTGGAGGACGTTTATACGATCACCGATGGCGTAGCGTTTGAGATTGATCCGGGCAATGGCAGTGTGCAGTTGATCACGCTTGGCGCCAGCCGTACGCCGAAAGCCACCAACTTTGCCAACGGTGAGGCTGTAACGCTGATGGTGAACGATGGCACGAATTACACGCTGACTTGGACTGATGCCACATTTGGTGGATCTGGCGTGGTGTGGAAGACCAATGCTGGTGTGGCACCGACGTTAAATACCAGTGGTTACACGGTGATTACGTTATGGAAGGTTGGCGGTCAGGTGTACGGCGCTCGCGTGGGTGACGCCTGATGTTGAATAAAAAAGCACTAGCAGCCAGCCTTAGCGCAGTTGCCCCAGCTGGCGCCGCTTACATCGAAGACGTATTTAGCACCTACCTCTACACCGGCAACGGCACCACGCAGACGATCACGAATGGGATTGATCTGACAGGTGAAGGGGGAATGGTTTGGATTAAGAATCGAGATGCCAGTGGCTCTGACCACCTTGTATCGGATACGGAGCGAGGAAACAACGCCACGATAAGAACCAATAAAACTGACAGTCAAACAGTTTTCACAAATAGCTTTGGGATCCAGCACGGAAGCAGTGGTTTTACTGTGCAAGGTGAAAGTAATGTTGCCGATGCAAGGAATAACAACGGCGATGACTACGCCTCCTGGACCTTCCGCAAGGCGGAGAAGTTCTTTGATGTGGTGACTTATACGGGGAGTGGCAGCAACCGCACCGTCGCCCATAACCTTGGCAGCGTGCCGGGTTGCATCATCGTCAAACGCACCGATACCGCAGGCGACTGGCAGGTTTATCACCGCGCCAATACTGCCAACCCCGAAACTGACTATTTGGTGCTGAACAGCACTGCCGCAACTGCCGACAGCAATACCCGCTGGAATGACACAGCACCGACCAGTACTGAGTTTACCGTTGGCACTGAGGCTACCGTCAACGCCTTCGGTAACACCTACGTCGCCTATTTATTTGCACACGACGCTGGCGGGTTTGGCGATGGTGGCACGGAAAGTGTAATTAAGTGTGGGAGCTATACGGGGAATGCCAGCACCAGTGGACCTGTTATTGATTTGGGCTGGGAACCGCAGTGGGTGCTGATGAAAAACGCTAGTTCAAACGGTAGTTTTTGGACGATCTTTGACAACATGCGGGGGATTGTAACCAACGGAACAGCGTCAGATGATGCCCGCTTAATGCCGCATGATAGTTCTGCAGAAACGCTGACTAATGCGTTGTCGCTGACTGCAACGGGCTTTCAGATTACAAATTCAAGTGCTGATTACAACGGGAACGGCGACACCCATATCTACATCGCCATCCGCCGTGGTCCGATGAAGACGCCCACCGATGCGACGGAGGTGTTTAAAGCCGTTGCTCAGACAAGCCAAAGTAACGTCACAACAGATTTCCCGGTTGACATGGTGATCATGGGGGATCGAAATAGTACTTGGGGATATAACTGGTCGACTCAGGACCGCTTGCGTGGAAAAACAGCGGTGCTTTTTACTTCTGCAACAACTGCCGAAAACACAGGTTCTCTCTCTGCCTTTGATTCAAATACGTTTTTTAAGGATGGCTGGGTTTCGGGTGGAGTATCCGCTATATACGAGACATTCCGCCGCGCCCCCGGCTTCTTCGACGTGGTGGCTTATACGGGCGATGGCACAACAGGCCGTTTAATTTCTCATAATCTTGGAGTACAGCCAGAGCTAATAATTGTTAAAAACCGAGATGGTGCCCCAAGTGTCACGAATTGGATGGTGTCCGCACTTGCTGCAGACATAAATTATGGCGGCACAA
>Ga0136656_1000559_pt1 | contig 13062 bp, 6 predicted proteins | sample CPBDNA_9_FD_94862 | JGI IMG/M metagenome (GOLD analysis project Ga0136656, IMG submission 94862) | Freshwater to marine salinity gradient microbial communities from Chesapeake Bay, USA - CPBay_Sum_15_0.8_DNA (version 2) | ecosystem: Environmental > Aquatic > Marine > Coastal | place: USA...
CAGCGAAAGGAAATGTTTTTTTGCCCGCAAAAGGGTAAACTTACTTTTTTGAAACAACAAACACACATCAATGCCTCTTTCGTCAGGAGACTCAAAGTGCGCGATTCCATAATTGTACTTCCTAAGTAACGGATGTTTAACAAGCCGCTCAATCACATACCGATTTTCAACTTCTGAAAGTCCAATAATCGCTGGTGCACCGCCCGTAACATCAGTACCTATGTCAGCAATTACTTTTGCGGTGTTCGTAAGTTTCTTTTCAAATATTTCTTCAGTCCATTTGTCACGCCCTGTAGGAGTTCGATCATCGTCACTGGTTTTAGGGTCATCATAGTGGTCAAAGAGGTTTTCAACATTGTAAAATGCTATTGCTTCAACAGCGTATTTCTGCTCTTGTGAAAACACATAAAAATGTAATGCAACAGTGAAAAAAAAGAGGATAAACTTTTTCATGATGTATTCAAATTTTAACAAAAATAGACTTAATTTAGGGACCAAAATAAAAATTTTACGATTGCGTAGTTTTCTAATTTTCCTCATCGCGTTTCAAGTTGCCATAGCTCAAGAAAAAGTTTCGGGTTTAATTGTTGATTCAGAAGGCAAGCCTATAGAAAATGTCCTTATTCAAGCTCCAGAACTTGGAGTTTCCACCACATCAAATGCAAATGGTGAGTTCGACTTGCAAATCAACACAAAGGCATTGTTCACATTCACTGCCTCTAATTACGAAACCTATGTGATGGAGGCTGATGCAGGGGATGTCTTAACTGTGGTGCTTCAAATCGATGAAAGCGCTTCAGATAATATTGCTGCCAACCAACAATTAATCATTTTATCCGACGACGAACTCAGTGAAGATGACCAAGCTGCTGGGAATATCTCTGGATTACTTCAATCTACTCAAGACATATTTTTAAGAACTGCTGCGTTTGAATTTAGCTCTTCCTTTTTTCGTGTGCGAGGACTTGACAATGATTTGGGTGCAGTTCAAATCAATGGAATTCCGATGAATAAGTTTTTTAATGGTCGTCCACAATGGAGTAATTGGGGGGGTCTAAATGACATGATGCGTAACCAAGAATTAACTTTGGGAGCTCAGTCATCAGATTATAATTTTGGAGGTTTGATTGGAAGTTCAAACATCAGTACAAAGGCATCTGAATATAGAGTAGGCAGTCGAGTCACTTATTCCTCATCAAACCGTTCTTATACCAATCGTGCCATGTTTAGCCATGCAAGTGGTTTAAGCAGCAAAGGCTGGGCCTATGCTTTTTCAATTGGAAATCGATGGGGTGAGTCTGGCTTTATTGATGGGACTTTTTATGATGCTCAATCGCTGTTGCTTTCTGTCGAGAAAGTGATGGAAAAACAAAGTCTCAATTTAACTGTTATTGCAACCCCAAACCGAAGAGGCAAGTCATCTCCAAATACGCAAGAAGTATATGATTTAAAGGGAATTCAATACAACGAATATTGGGGTAACCAAAATGGCAAGCAACGAAACTCACGCGTCAGGCGACTCGTTGAACCTATCATAATGCTTAATCACGAACTTGAGCTTTCTCCCAAGACGTCCTTGAAGACCAACTTTGCTTATCAATTTGGAGAACACGGAAATAGCAGGCTTGACTATCCTGGGGGCGCAAATCCAAGCCCAACGTATTACCAAGATTTGCCGAGTTATTTTCTCGCAGACTCAAATGGCCCCGATTACTCAGGTGCCTATCTTGCTCAAGAAAAGTTACTGTCTGACGGTCAAGTGGACTGGAACCGTATGTATGATGCTAACTTAAATGCCGGATTAGCAAATCTGCCAGCCGCGTATGTATTGTATGAAGACCGGTCTGACGATACTCAATTTACATTTAACTCGTCACTTAAAACCTTTATCAACGACGAAGTAAGTCTTGTGTTAAATGTGACACACCAGGATTTAAAATCTGAAAACTTTGCCGAAATACAAGATATGCTTGGGGCTTCTTTTTACCTCAATCAGGATTCCTTTGACGGTTATGGATTTAATACTGAAGATCCGAATGCGACTGCAGGGCTAGGAGATCGTTTTCGTTACAATTACAATTTTGACGTAGAACAAACAGAGTTGTATGCTAAAACGCAGTTTAATTTAAAACGTTTTGATGGATATGTTTCTACTTCATTGAAGCAAACCAATTATCAAAGGGAAGGATTATACAGACATGGCGCATACCCTGCCAATTCTTTTGGAAAAGGAAAGAAACTCAGTTTTAACACCTTAAGCGGTAAGGCCGGTCTTACATACAAATTGAGTGGAAAACATTTGTTTGATGCCAATGTAGCTTGGATGCAACGCGCACCTCATTTGCGTAATGCATACGCAAATTCTAGAGAGAATCATTACATCGTGGGAGAGCTGGCTGGCCGTGATTTGGAAATAGAGGAGATAAATTCTTTTGACATCAGTTATATTTTAAGGGCTCCAAATCTGTCTTTAAGATTATCGGGGTATTACACAACAATTGCTAACGCAAGCGAAATATCATTTTTCTTTGCAGAGGGTATTGGAGGCGACACATCTTCTTTTGTTCAAGAGATTTCTCAAAATATTGACAAAGAATACCAAGGAGTTGAGTTTGGTTTTGAAGCCAATGTATTGCCAGTTTTAACACTTAAGGGCGCTGCATCTGTAGGCAGACATATTTATACCAATAATCCGAGCGTGTATTTAACTTCAGATGACTTTGGTTATTTAGATTTTGGCACTGCCAAAATGAAAAACCTGCGCATTGCAAATGGTCCACAGGAAGCCTATTCGCTTGGTTTCGAGTTTAGACAGAATTATTGGTGGTTTGGCTTTACAACAAACTTCTTTAGGAACACATACGTGGATGCCAGTCCAATTAACAGAACGCAAAACTTCCTCTTGGATAGCGATGGCCTACCATTCAACGATTACGATCCTGTATTGGCACGTGAATTACTTCAACAAGAAGAGTTTGGAGACTATTTCGTTTCGAATCTTGTTTTGGGTAAATCATGGCGTATTAGTTATGGTAATTATGTAGGTTTTTTCTTGAGTGTCAACAACATCTTTGACAGTGTTTTTAGAACAGGCGGTTTTGAGCAATCTAGGAACGCCAACTTCAGAGAGTTGCGCCAGGATTTTCAATTACCCAAACGACAATTTGGCCCAAAATACTGGTATGGCCGAGGAACAAATTACTTCTTAAATGTATATGTACGATTTTAAAGGATAAAAGCATGAATATAGTTACTAAAACCACCCTGTTTATCGCCTTGATATTTTTTATTACTGCTTGTCAGCAGGAAGATATTTTTGAAATTCCAACCTCTTTAGGCGTTGAAGAAAACACTTCTTTAACCACACTTATGTCTAATATTGACTCTGGGCAAAAAGACCTTGTATCGATAGCATATGCAAAAGACTTGATGGTCAGTGGTGAAGCGACCGAAATCATGTCTGATATTGTAATAAAAGGCTATGTCGTTTCGTCAGATGCAACAGGAAATTTCTATAAAGAATTTTATATTCAAGACGACCCAAGTGCTCCAACCGCAGCAATTCGTATGCTAGTCGACATTACAGATTCTTATAATATGTTCAATATTGGTAGAGAAGTTTATGTCGATTTAAAAGGCTTGTATGTTGGCGAATACCGTACTGGTGATGGAGTTATCACAATAGGCGAATTAGATAGTGCGCAAAACCGTATTACGAACATTAGAGAAGAGGTCATGAAAGCGCACATACTCCGATCTACCACAACTAGTGAAATATCACCATTAAGCGTTAAGTTTTCTCAAATCAACGACAGCCATGTAGGAATTATGGTGCAAATTGATGATGTAAACGTTGCGCCTGCAGATGCAGGAGACCCTTATGTAGATCCCAACGACACATTTGATACGCAGCGTACACTTGAAGCTTGTGATGGGTTTTCAAAGAAGACCTTTTTATTAGAAACAAGTGCCTATGCAACCTTTAAACAAGAAATTCTACCTTCTGGGACGGGTACTCTAAAAGCTATTGTTTCAAAAACATATAATGGAGACAACTTGGTTTTAATGTTAAATTCAACTCAAGATGTTAATTTAAATGGAGGACCATGTGAGCTGCTTCAACTTTCAGATTTTGAAAAAGTTCTTGAAGAAACCTTTGATGATGTTGTTGACAATTCAAATTTTGATTATAGCGGATGGGTTAATTATGCCGAAGTAGGTGGTGAGCTGTGGACAGAACAGTATTTTAACGGGAATGGATATGTTGAGTTTAGTGGCTTTAGAACAGGTGACGATGTCAATATCGGTTGGCTTGTTACCCCTGCCTTTGATTTGACAGGTGCTACAAATGCTTTCGTTAATTTTAAACTCGCTCAGCACCATCTTGACGATGAGGTTAATAATACGCTAGAAGTTTTTATTTCTTCAGACTTTGATGGTTCAAATGTGACATCTGCTACTTGGGAAAAAATGAATGTATCAATCCCTGGTGAAGATATAAGATGGTATGAATTCCAAGATGTTGGGCTCATCGATATTTCCAGCTATTCAGGTACTATTCACATTGGATTTAAGTATGTAGGTTCAGGAACAGACACATCCTTGGATGGTGGATATTTTGTTGATGATGTTCTCTTTTTAAAGAAATAAGGACACATTGAGAGTAATCCTATTATTTTTAGTCACTACTACCTGTATAGTTACAAGTACTTATAGTCAAATTCCCTCTGGATATTATAGCGCCGCTGAAAATCTATCTGATCAGTCGTTAAAGTCAGCACTACACAATATTATTGATGACCACGAGTATTTTAATTACTCTTCTGAGACTAGAGATAAATTAAAGGAATCAGATGTAGACCCCAATAATGGGAATAATATCATATTAATTTACACACGCGAATCTGTTTCTGGTGATAACCACAGCGGTTGGAATAGAGAACACGTGTGGGCTAAATCTCGCGGGGACTTTGAAAATAAATATCCAGAGCATTCGGACCTTCATAATTTAAGAGCAAGTAACATTTCCGTAAACTCTACTCGTAGTAATTACAGCTTTGATGAGTGTGAAAATAATTGCCAACAAACCTTTGGTAATAAATACAATGGCTCTGCACTCATTTTTGAACCAAGGGATGAAGATAAAGGGGATGTTGCTCGCATCATTTTCTATATGGACGTTCGTTATGAAGGCGACAATGGCGAGTTGGATTTAGAAATGACAGATGAAATCTACTCAATTTCAAGCAAATTACCTCGTCATGGTGTACGTTCCACGCTTCTTCAATGGCATACTCTAGATCCTGTTGATGATTTTGAACGGAATCGCAACAACGTGATATACAGCTATCAAGGAAATCGAAATCCTTTTATTGACCACCCTGAGCTTGTAGATTATTTGTGGGGGAATAATAGAGATAATCAATGGAGTTCTTCATTATCTGTTTCATTAGATCGTGAAGATGAAGTATTTATTCCTAACCCCATTAAAACGGAATATTTAACTCTTGAAAGTGATATTAACTACACTCAGATTGAACTTATTGATATGCAAGGAAAGGTTATTCGTCAACTTTCAGGTTATGTTAATCGTATTCAAATGCCAACTTCAACAGGGATTTATTTTCTTAATCTGAAGTATGATAATAAAGTGATTATAAAAAAGTTGATCGTAAATTCGATTTAATGTGTTTATTTGAAGGTAGCTAAATCACTATCAAAATAGTTCGACTTTACTCCCCTGTTCCACCAACACGCCCCTTCTTTACGTAGGGGTTTTTTATTACATTTGGTACAATAATTGATTACTGCTTTTTATGAAGAGTATTATTTTTTGTTTTTTCCTCATTTTTTTTACCTGTAAAGACACTGAAATTAAGGTTGTAGAATCAATTGAAGGGCAGTGGATACTGGAAGATGTGAGTTGCTTCTGTTTTTTTGATAACTATGATTTTAACACAAACCAACTGTGGATTTTTCCTTCTGAAAAACGGTTATTAAGCAAAGGGGTTGATGGGAAATCTGTTGGTATTACGGCACTTTATGAGCCTACAGAATACAGCGTTAGGGATAATGTGCTTCGTCTTTCAAATGGAAAGGAATATCACTATAAGTTAATAGACGACAAACTAGCCCTAAGCTATATTGATGTACCCGAAATAGCGGATGATGAAGTTACCTATTACTTTAAAAAAGGGGACGCCCCATTAAGCTGTACAGATCCATATAATATGTCAAAAGAGATGGCATGCACAAAACAATATGACCCTGTTTGTGGATGTGATGGCATCACGTATTCAAACGACTGTGTAGCAACCAATTATGGCGGTGTTACTTCTTATGAACCAGGAGCTTGTGAGTAAGATTACCTGAGGTGTTTAGTAAAGGAGTTACAAAACAGTAAAAGGAACTTCAAAACGAATAGTTGCCCAACCAAAATGAATTTTTGGCTGTTCTCCTTTATCAGAAAAAGCAATGGAGAACGCTTCTAACGACTCATCGGCTTTTGTTCTGGGAACCGAAACCCGTAAAATGTCTTTATCGGCATCGTATGCATATGCCCCCCAAAGATTGGTTGCGGCATTAATAATGAACGTAACCGATTCTTCTTTAGGAATCGTAAATATAGAATATGTGCCTGCCTTAATGGATGTATTTTCAATTTGAATATCAGCAAACAGCCTAAGTTCAGTGGCTTCGTTTGCTCCTGTACGCCAAATCTTGTTGAGTGGTACAATTTCTTCGAAAGTCCTGCCTTTTAGTTGAGGTCTGCTGTAGGTAATCACAGCGATTTTTTCATTTACTCTGTGGCTAGCAGGGTATTGCGCTTTATCCATGGGGCTTTTGTCTAGTCCTCTAAAATTTTGTGCTTGAATAGAAGTAGCAGATATAAGTAGAATAATTAAGAATGGTTTCATAATAAGGGTTTTTATATTCTTGCTAATATAAAGGAAATACTAAAAACGACATTCCTTGTTCCTTTTTGTGTAGTATAGGCTTTATTTTATACCCGATACGATTAAGGTCCCTGCCCAGCTTTCTTTTGCACCAAAACGCCGCGATTGTATAGACTGAAAGCCAGCATCTTCAAAAAACGCAATCCATTCTTTTTCACCAAGTAAATGCATCATTGATATTCCACAATCATCAGGCCACGAATGTGAAGAAGAATTTTCCATATAAAAATCCAGCCCGACAATTAATCGCCCATTTTTTGCAAGCCAATTTGTATAAACCGATTGAATAAATTCTTTTGGGTTAGGGAGGTAGTAAATCACTTCCATGGAGTGAACAATGTCTGCTCTTTTTTCTGGAATCCAGCTCATAAGATCGGCATGATGATATGTCCCTTTTGGGTCAATGCGCTGCGCTTTTTCAATCATTCTTTTTGAACCATCTACTCCTAAAGCACTTTTACAATTAGGTTCTTTATTTATCAAACGCACTACCCAACCATTTCCACAACCGGCATCTATGAAACGATAGGAATTGTAGTTTTTTAACACCCCATCAAGCATGTTGCAAACGGCAGCTTCATGCCCTTTGGCCATTTTTTCATCCCGACCCTCTTCAGCCCATTCACTAAATACGGTTGTGGGAGATCGTTTCATTATCTAACCAAACTAAAATGCCCTGTAAAGCTTCTACCATCTTCTAATTTAGTGCGGAACCAATAATCATCAGCTGGCATAGGCGCTCCGTTATAGCTGCCGTCCCAACCGTTTCCGCCAGCAGAAAGTTGTGCCATCAGACGCCCATGTCTGTCAAAAATGTACACAATGGATGATGGTTGGAAGGTAGTATTGACACCTAAAATTTGCCAAGTGTCATTTTTGCCATCCCCATTTGGGGTAAAGTAAAAGGGATACCCAATAACAGACACTTCATGACGCACAATACCGCAACCATTTTTATCTTTAACAGAAAGGCTATGAACTCCTGGCGGTACATTTTCAAAAACAGGACTATCTTGATACGGGTTGTCATTTAATGCAAACTCATAATCGCCAATACCCAAAGCCGATGTGCTATTATTAATTTCAATGCGGTTGCTGCCGTCACCTGTAAGGTCATAAACGGTAATATCTTCGGGCTCAAATAAGGCTATTTCGGATTTGTACACCTCAACAGCTTTTGTAGTGCTGCATCCCGTTACGGGATTTGTTGCGGTAACGGTGTAGGTTCCACCGTCAGTAATAATCAAATTTTGGGTGGTTTGAGTTGAAGGCACCCCATTGCGTGCCCATTCATAGGTATATGTGGCACTAGGGGTGATTACATAAATAGTATCATAACCTAAATTTTGACAAAACACCAAATCTTCGGGTAAGTCAAAAACAGGGTTTTCATTCACTTGAAGTGTGATGTACTCTTCAACGATACAAGTGGTATTTGAGGGATTATAAATTTGCGCCACTACAGTAGTAGTTTCCGTAGTAAATGGATTGGGTAAGCTAGTGCCTAACATAGTTTCATTTCCTGAACCATCACGTTGCAAAAAGCGTATTTCCATATTCGTTTGTCCTGCAAGGAGCTCTGCGTTAAGGTTACTTGTATCAAAAACACCTAAACCATCAACAGAACCATCGTCGTTGTCGCATACCACTAGTGGGGTGTAATTGCCAACCTCGGGACTATCGTCAACTTTAAACTCAATAAAGGTCTCTTGATAACACGGCGGACTAACATTAGAAGGATTGTTTTCTACTACCACTCGTATTGTTTGCGAAGGGCTATTGAATACCGCAGGAAACGCATTTGTACTGATAACAGTGTCATTTTCGTCGTAGAATGTTATTTCATAGTCATTGGGGTTTTGACTGAGCAACAACTGCGTCATCACCGTACTTGTGTCAAAAGGAAAACGCCCATCTTGACTGTCCAAATCTAACGTACTATTACCATCACATTGACGAGGAATTGTTACGGGGTGAAGAATAGCAAGGGGTTCAACCACCAAATTAGCAACTAGTTTGAGCCCTAAACAGGATGTTTCCATTAATCCATTGGCATCAACGGCAGCCCAAATTTCTTGGGTGTTAGGCGTGCTGTTTATATAATTTTGAGACGTGTCAATAGGACTTATTTTAGAGGCAGCATCGCTTTCACGCTCAAAAAACTGGATGCTTACACTGTTGTTCGCATAGGCAGGATGTTCAGCAATAAGTTTTGCTTCCAAATCTGCAAACACACTTTTATCAAAAGTGCTGATGCCTGTATTTGTTTTGTTGCTTGGATCTAAACAGGTGTAGTAGGTTTCTAAAAAAGTGTCTTTTATAGTACTTGCTCGCACACGAATTTCTATGGTTAATGGGTTGCCAGTAGTGGGGTCAGAGGTGCGCTCACAGCCATCGGCATTGGTAATTTTTACATACACCGTTTGGTTCAAAGAGGTATTCATAAAGTTTGTGGGGTCTGCAATTTGATTTGCATGGGAAGAATCCGTGTAATACGTAAAAGTCTCATTTTGATGATTATCCGAAAAAGCATCGTTGTACAGCGTTAAATTGTCTTGTACGGTGCCATCGGTGTCGGTATCACATTGTTCGCGCACAAAGGTGCTTTCTTTAACTACAGGAAGTTCCTTTACTACCAAATTAAGCGAATTATCGGTGCGATAACATCCTGTAGTATTGTCTTCTAATCGTACAATAATTGTTTTTGTTCTATTGTCAGAAACAGTGGTAGTATATTCATTTATTGCATTTTTTGCTTCAGCTTCTGCAACAGATTCATGATAGGTTATTGACCATTGAGTCGAACTGCCCAACAAGGTTTCTATGGCAGCTGTTTGCGCACTTAGATCAAAACGAAAGATGCCATCTTCATCGCTGCCACTATCTAAATCATCACATACAATTACGTCAGGTATTGTTATCGTAGGCGGAAGTGGGCTTGCCAAAAGCGTCAATTCAGCCACATTGCTAATGCAATTTGTATCCGTGTTGGTAACCCGATAATAAATAGTTTGCGGATTGGATGTATTGGGGTAAGCATCGGGTGTCTGAATTTTTGCTGCAGAAACCTCATTTTCTGCGCCACCTCGTGTAGTATAAAATGCTACAGTATGATTGCTTGCGATTTGACTTCCCAAGATGCTTGCTTCTGCACTAGTTAAGTCAAAAACACCTTTTAGATCTGTTGATGCAATGGCTCCGTTATTGTCATCAACACAAATTTTAACTCCATTTGGCACGGCATTGGCGGTTGGCAGCGGATTTATCGTTATGGTAAACGGGGCAGATTCGCACACAACACCATTGGTAGTTACCCGCACAACATAGTTAGTGGTTTGATTAGGAGAAACCACAATTTCACTGCTGTTAGCAGCATTTGGCACAGGAATTAATCCACCGCTTTCAAGGGTAAACCACTCAATAGAGGTCTGAGCTTTGTATTCAAAAAGCGGATAAGATTGGCCGGAAGAGTTCGTTAGACTCATATCGTTCCATGGCCTTCCTTGATTGGCAAATTCGAATTGAGCATAATCTTCGTTTCCTGCATTATTAGGCTCTCCAGAATACCAATTTTGATACGTTAACGGTGTTCCGTCAACCCAATACCAACCTCCAGCGGGCTCACTATAGGCGCTTGCATTTCTGTCTTGAAACAACCCCAACCAAAAAGCAATGCCATCATTTCCTGTAAGCCCCATATATTGCAACCCTTCGTATACGACACTTTCCTCTGTGTTACTATTAATGATATACATGGTAGCCCCTACAATAGATTCTCCAAGAGATTTGGCATCAGGCCATGTAATAGGCTGCACACCACTTTTTATGTCTTTTTGGGTGTAATAAAATCCGTTATCGTATTGTACAGGGCCCTGAGCATTTTCAATGTAAACTAAATCATAGATACGAGCAAAGTCATCGGGAGAGGGTAAAATTTTGTCGGTATCAAGGGTAAGGGTTAAGGTTTCATCGGCGCAAAAGGTAGTCTTGCCGGAAGCAGTACTTATAATAGGGTCGTTTACCACTACTTTGGTTTCGCTACGCAAATCCCCAATACAACCATTTACAACAGATGCCGCAAAATAGGGCGTATTGTGCGCCAATACGAAATCGTCTGTAAGCGGGCTTCCACCAGTTGCAGCTTCGTACCAAACTACATCCGCTATACCAAGATTAGCAACAGTAGCACCTTTACACACCACCGTGAGCGGCTCAAGATCGGGTTTGGTATTATTGGCATTTACGGAAAGGGTAAATAATTGTGTATCTGTGGTACAAGCATAGGCGTTTTTGCTAAGTCGGGCACGAAAAACAGCTTGATCCAAAGCGGTTGTAACATTATCTATTTGAAACACGTAGGAGTCTGCATTATTGATAATGGTACCTAACCCATCGGCGAGCTCATACACCCCGTCTTGATCAGTATCTACTTCCCAACGCACGGAGTCACTATCGGGAGTTTTAAGGGATAATGTTAATGACTCACCTTCACACAGGACATCAGTAGTGGTGGCAAAATCTTCAGAAAGAGTAGCTGGCGTTCCTGCTTCTTGAAAGTCGTAAGTGCCGTTGTTGTCGTTGTCCAAAGGTGTTGTGTGAGACAATCCATTTACTGTTCCTAAAGCAGATGCAGAGGAGGTAGACCCAGAGTTTGGATTATAAACTATAGGACTTGTTTTGGCTAATCCATCGCTGTCAGGGTCTTCATGACCAGCTTCAATCGTATCGAAGCAACCGTCATTATCGCTGTCCAAATCTAGGTGGTCGGGGATATTATCTCCGTCTGTATCTATGGGATAATGAAAAAGATTCAGCAAAAAGGCAAAAAAACCATCTTCTGTGACGTTGTTGAGGGAGTGCGTTATGGTGATATTGGAAATGGTGTGTCCGAAAATAATATATTCCCCTGGGTCAGCAAAAACAAACTCTGACGCATCAAGTGTAGGGTTGGTTTTTAGGGTAATTTGATTGTTGGTGTAAAATAGAATATCTTGTTCAAAAGCCCCATCATTATCAGTATCAAGCCAAAATAAGTTTCTTTGGTTTTCAATAGACAACGTCTTGTTCCCCCCTGAAGTGCTAAAGGTTAAAAACTCTCCCTCAGCAAGTTTTTGAAATTGAGAATCTAAGGCGATGCCAATGGTCATGGGCTTATCAAAAGTAACCGTGTAAGACGTTTTTTCGCCCACACTAGCGGGGATGATAGAGGTAATTCTTCCGCTTGCAGTTCCCGTAAGCGTGGCGCCTGGAGCCAAAGAAACTACTCCGCTAGCTTGATAATCGTTGGATACGGGGGTTCCTTTGGAAGTAAAATCATAAAAGTCAGGGTTTGTAAGGTCTGCATATCCAACCTCTACAAACCCTGCCGATTCCGTTGCATCATATATACCATCATTATCTTCATCAAAATCCAAATTATCTACCACGCCGTCGTTGTCTGTGTCGTCAGGGCAATTTCCCACATAAACAGCTTGAGACGATAATTCTCCTGTGCTACTGCCACAGCTAGAAGCTCCTCTAAGTTGGTACCAACCTACTTGAGATGGAGTGTAGGATTCATTGTTTGCATTTGCTGTAATTTCTTGCCATTGCGTTTCATCAACAATTTGAGAGGGATTGTACCACCAACTAAATGAGTCAAAAGTGCTTGTGTTTGCCGCGTTTAATGTTAAATTGTTTTGAATACAGGTCCCTAGTGCCACTAAGTCTAAATCAAAAGTAAATTCTGGTGGAGATTGAAATCCAGAATAAAACGCCCCGGAAGTAGCCGCTCCAGAATACGTATAATAAGAAACATATAATTCACCCAAACTTGAAACGTGATATAAATCGCTAGTTAGAGGGGAAATGCGATAGGTTACATAGTTTGAGTTTCCTGTCACATCTTGTCCTGCAGATAATGAAACTCCGTTCAGTTTAACATCTATCCCTTTTTGAGCAACAATGCCAATGCCACCTTGTTGGTTAGTAGGGCCTATTCTGTTTATGTATGGAATATTATTGACATCCCCTTTTGAGGCACAGCTTAAAGCAGGAACGACAAACATTCCTTGATTAGGCTCGGGGTTATTTGGACTATTGCTAACCCCTCCAATGCCTTGGAAAG
>Ga0136656_1000560_pt1 | contig 13060 bp, 14 predicted proteins | sample CPBDNA_9_FD_94862 | JGI IMG/M metagenome (GOLD analysis project Ga0136656, IMG submission 94862) | Freshwater to marine salinity gradient microbial communities from Chesapeake Bay, USA - CPBay_Sum_15_0.8_DNA (version 2) | ecosystem: Environmental > Aquatic > Marine > Coastal | place: USA...
CGAAGTTACTAGCTTGCGAAGAATTGTAAAATATAAGCTCTGGCATGTCCATTGACGCGAAACTTGTGGGGCTGGCATTAGAGCCTATAGCTAATAAGTTAGATGTTTGCAACGCGCCTGTGCCCAGGTCAACTGTAGTCTGCGAACCATTAAAAAAGTTGGTTGACGATGCTCCGTTGTACACTACAGACGAAAGGAATCTAGTGCCGATTGGCGTATTGCCTAACTTTGGCGCAGATCCTGCAAATCCATACAGGTTATTCGAATCGCCACTGTTGAAAAAATTCACGGCTTCTGTGCCTTGAGATCTAAAAATGTTTTGATTGCTTCCTGTGTCTGAGTTACTTTTTGCGACTGTAATTACAGTAAATGGCTGGGCCACCGTCGTACTTACGGTTTGTATTAAGTAGTGGCTTGTGCCATTAAATTGAACGACAGGCTTGCCGTTGTTCAAAATTAAACTTCCTGATGCAATAATTTTAGGCTGCCTAGCATTGTCAGCCGTTTGAACCGCATCATTGCTGTTGCCACTTTGGTCGTACCAAGTGCGCACAAAACCATCAACTCCGCTGCAAAAAGATGCCAAGGTGCCATCTACCACTTCTGCTGCAGTGCAGTCTCGTAGGCCGTTAGTGCTGCCGTTGCGCACTTGCACTACTGGCGAATTAAGATGCGCTGATCTCAATGCTCTCAAGCTATAAGCACTTACTGCTCCAGGGTGAATATCAAGCAAAGCTGTTGCCACCCAAGTAGATGAACGAAGCGCTACTTCTTGTTCTCTTGGCGTCCATACGCCGGGGATCGACACGCCAGGCGCAGGCGGCCTAGCTAATCCAATCAACCCGCCATTGAAACCAATCATCAGGAAATTTCCTCATAGCCAATAATAAGTTCCAAGTCGCTAGCAGCATTGGCCGCTGCGCGAATACTATCGCCTTCTTCTAAATAGAAATAAGTGTCCTTAGTGCTAATGATTTGCGTTGCATCGGCCGGCACAGCAATCGTCTTGGCCAGGTAAAAATCAGTGGTGCCGTTATAAATACTGACGCTGATGTCAGCAGCATTTGTGCCGTCTACGTTGGCGCAAAAAATGCTGTTGATCTTGTACGTTTTGCCGGTGCCTGGTGCAGCAAGCGCAGTCGCCAGCGAGGCCGTCACGGCATACCGCGCCGTCTTGCCGTAGATGGCGGTGGGGCTTTTGAGGTTAGGTAGAGCCATTAGAAGATCATTCCAGCGATTACAGGATCAACTCCAACACTGCCGCCGCCCCCAGCGATCTCCACCATCGTGCCAGCGGCGTTCTTGATGTACAGCTTGCCGGCAGTCTTATCCCATGCCGGCTCAGCTACATCAAAGTCGCCGGCACTAGGCGCAGTGGTGCCATTGCGGATCAAGATCTTGGCGATCCTTGCCATTAGAAAGTGCCTCCGTCAACAGTGTCAACGGCGATAGTCACGAAGGCGTTGCCTGCGTCCTTGGTCCAGCTCAGGCTGCTATTCAGACGGATCACGCCATCGGTGCCGTCAGTGCCCCAGATGTAGCCAGCTGTGCCACCGCTGACGATTGCAACCTTCTCGTCAGTGCTGCCGGCTGGGATGTTCAGCGCCGTCTTAAAAGAGTCAAACGTAATCTTCTTTTCCTTTTGCCCGCTGGCTTCACTGGCATCGTGAATCAGCACCAGGTCGGCTGCGCCATCGATGCTGGCAAGCGTGGTCAGATCATCGACAGCAGGCACCACCGGCAGCTTGGTGGTGGCAGCCGTTGCGACGTGCAGCGTGCCGCGATCAGTTGTAACAAGTGGCTCGCCGGCTAGCATCCCAGTAGTGGGAAGATTGGCCTTTAGGCCGCGCTTGAGTTGAAGGCGAGCCATGGGTATTTAGTAGAAGGTTCCTCCGTCTAGTGTAGCCGCCCAATTTGCGTCGTAGTTAGCCCCTGTCGTTTTCAACAAGATATTGCCTGGGTCACCACCAGTGGGCAACCCAGTTCCATCGCCAGATGGGCCTTGCGGGCCAGCAGTGGTGACGGTGACAACAGTGGTATCGCCCTCGGTGACGGTTACTGTGTTAGTTACGGCTGAGACGTTTACAGAGGTCATGCTGTGTACCCCTCTGACACGTAAATGATTCCTTCAAGATAATACTCCTTCAGGCCGGCGGGATTTGTAAGTAGTACGTCGTAGTAGGCCTCGTTGGGTAGCGTGGCGGTTTGCTCGTCGGTTAGCGCGATGGCAACAGTGCCGGTGACGCGATTTGTGTAGGTGACGGTGAAGTCAGCGTATTTTGTGCTGCGGTCCTGGTTCCAGACCTGGGCGGCGACGGTCCAACCGGTTAGGTTGATGGCTGCGTTGGCGCTGTCATTGAATTGCAGCGTGATGCTGTGGTCTGCCCGGCGTTGCAGGGGGAAGTTGTATTGGCCGGGCGAGATTGCCATGGTGCCAGTCTAGGTCAGCGAATAGATGTCAGTTAGCGATCCAGCCGCTAGCGCAGCAGTGAACTCTGCAGCGTCGTCCTCGGTGAAGGTGCCAGTGCTAAACACTGCGCTCATGCTGGCTTGAATGGCGGCTTCATTGGCGCGGCCGGCTTTGGCATCACCAATGAGTGCAATGAACTCCGTGGCGAGCGTGTTCATCGGCAGGCTTGCCATGGACTGCGTGCGGATCGAGGCGTAGACGCTGCTGGCGATTAGGGCGTCCCAGAAGGCTGGGTAATTGGCATTGATGCGGATGCGGGCTGCAGTTTCTGCTGCCGTAGCTGATGTGACCTGCCATGTCATTACCCATTCGCCAGCTTGCAACGTTGGATTAATTTGAACGCAGTTTTGCGTAACTGGGTTATAAGCTGGCGCCGGCCTGTCACTTACAGGATAAACATTCCATTCCGCTAGCGTTGCGTTGCTAGGAACAGCAGGAAAGCTAGTGCCTGCATTGGTGCGCTTTAATTCCGCAATTGAATACGGATAGCGATGAATGGAACCGTTAACAGCTAAAACGTACATAATGATTAAAGAGCGAATTTGCGGAAAGCGCGGACCAAAACTAAGCTAGTTTTGAGGTTGCCGCCGTAATTGCCATTGGCAAAAGACATATTCCATGCGTTAGTTTCACTAAATTCTGTAGATGACCAGTGAAGGTCAGCGGTAAAAGCTTCTGCTCCGCCAGATTGGAATGCTGCAATGGAGGTTTGCGCAGGAACTCCAGCGGTCCGGGTTATTGTGCGCTTAGGCACTGAATAATCGTTAATGCCATGCGAAGTGCTGTTACCGGTAGCGGAAGGCTTAAGGTTCTCGTAAGCAATGTCCAGTTCGTCACGAGCGGGCAAGTACCAATCGCTGTAGCCGCCAATTGTTAACCCTTCACAATACTGTGCCGCAGGATGACTTGCATTGTTCATATTAGCTGAATTAGCTGCGCCGTCAAATGTGCTAGTAGTGCCAGATGTAGAAGTGGTGGACGTTTTCCACTGCAGCTCTGCTTGCCCGTTGTAACCACTTGCTGCCGGCGCCACAATTAACCCATGTGTAGGTACGCCGTCAGCGGTGTGGCTAATGTATCCAGCAAAGAAACCGCCTTCATATGCGTCACCGATGGGGATTCCTACGTCTCCACCAGCCGCTGCCCTTAAACCGTGTGGATGTCTCATGCTACCTCTCCAACGAGTGCGCCATACACCTGGGTGCTGACTTTCCAGAATTGCAGCACAGTGTAACCAGTTGCTGCTAGAGCGGGTGCGCTGCCGCCGACCCATATAACGCCGCTACCGCCCCATGTGGCATCAGTCCATGTCAATGTATAAGCAGTACCATCGGCAACCATTAGCGTAATGCTTTCACCTGCAGCAAAGTTTGTTGCCTTAGGCGTGCGGCTAGCGCCAAGTGTAATTAGTTGAATGCTGCCATTGCCAGGATCCACTTCGAATGCAGCGCCATCGGTGATGGTGAACACGTCCTCAAGGATCGTGCCGATGATTGCAGGGTCGGTGAGTGTTTGAACTGCCGTAAAGGTTTGTACTACATCAGTCTTGGCCGTGTCAGCATCAAAGGCTTGCACATTAGTGCCAATAACAAGCCCAAGGGTGGTGCGTTGTGCAGCGGCATCTGCATCATCAATTAACGCCCGACCGGCGGCAGTGCAGGTTATTTCTTCAATGGCACCAGCACCAGCGCTGCTGCGGCCTAGTAGCTTATCTGTTGCGCTGACATTAGCTAACTTGCTAAATGCAATAGCCGCACTTGCGTTGACATCTGCATCAACAATGACGCCACTAGCAATGGCAGTGACGCCGGTATTGCTGATGGTTATATCGCCTGTTGGTACTACGGCTGTGGCGACATTACCGCTACTGCCAACCAAGACGGCGCCGCTGGTTAGTGCTGCTAATTTGCTAAATGCAATGGCGGCACTTGCGCCTATCTCGGCGTTAACAATGGAACCAGCAGCAATGCTAGTAACGCCTGCATTGCTGATGCCGATTGGGCCAGTCAGCGCAACAGCAGTTGGCACGTTACCGGCGCTGCCTACGATAATGTTGCCGCTGGTTAGATTGACGAGTTTGTTAAGTGCAATGCTGCCGGCCAGCATCGTGTTTGTAACGCTGCCAGTGTCGCCTGTGGTGATGACCGTGCCAGTCACGTTAGGCAACGTGATCGTGCGATCTGCTGTTGGGTCTGTTACTGCAAGGGTTGTTTCGTTGCCATCTGCTGTGGTTCCTTCAAAAACTAAACTACCTGCTGTGCCAATCAACAGTTCGCCAGTTATTGTTGCGCCGCCTGCGCCGATCTTTTCATCATCTAGCTCCTGCAGTGCGGTTTGTACATTAACAGCTTGGATGCCGCCATACGGCGTAAACGTGATGCCACTCGCTAAGGTGGCACCAGTGACGGACGTGGAAACGTCAATTTCTTCCCAAGTGGTGCCATTGGACAAGATCATGTCCGGTGGTGCCAGTGCCCCGCTCGGTGCGTTACCTGTCGTTATAGTGCCACCAACACTGACCACCACGTAGTAGCGGTTATTGGTTGCAGTGGCAGCAGGTAGCGCCGAGCCAACAGTTAGGCCAATTGCTTGGCCGGCGGTGGTTACAGAGGCGATTAGGCCAGTGCCCGATCCAGTGGATGCATCAAACGTACCGCCAAAAATGATTTCACCGGCAGTGATCGTAATGGCTTGCCATGCGTTGCCATCCCAGAGGTATAGGTCACCGTTGATGCTGTCGTAAAAGTATTGCCCTGTAAATTCAGGCGTGGGAAATGTAACAACTCCGGTGGTATTGGCAGAACCACCAAATTTAGTAACTGAACTGTTGGCCAACTTGGCGCCAGTTATTGCGCTGTTGTCAATGCGGTCGGTGCCAAGTACACCACTTGTTACCTTGGCTGCATCAAGGTTCGGGATGTCTGCTGCAAGTAGCGAATCGCCTACGGTTACGTGACCTTCTGTGTCTACTGTGACCTTGGTGTAGGTTCCAGCGGCAACGGTATTGCCGTGGTTTAATTGGCCGTCAATGCTAACCGCAAGGCCGGTGCCTGGATATACGGTGCCGACGAGGCCGGCGCTAGCAAGTGGTAAGTCGCCGGAGGATAATTGCCGGCCACCAGTGACCAATCCTTTGTTGTTATACAGAACAACGTGATAATCAACAGTAGTTGCGGCGACTGTGTTATCAACAGTGATGGTATCGCCTGACATTGCCAGGCCATTACCATTTACCTGCACGCCACCTTTGGCTGCTGTGGTAGCCGTTGGCAGGTCGCCACCAGTGATGGTGCGGTAGCTAGCTGCGCCCGCAGTGCCTGTTGGGCCCGCAAGGAACTGCGCAGCCGCTGCAGTATTGTCTAAAGTGGCAGCAATTGTTATCTGATCGCCGCTAGTAGTAACGGTGATATTGACAATGCCAGTCGTGCTGCCGAGTGCTGTATTTACAGAGCCAGAGCTTTTTATTGTTTGCCATACGCTGCCGTCCCAAACATAAACTTTGTAGTCGTTTACATCCAGTGCCATCTGGCCGCGAAAGGCGCCGGATGCAGGTAGTGAGCTGACTAAGTTGACGGATGAGAAGTCTGCTAACTTGGCGGCAGTAACTCCGCCTGCAGCTATCTGGCTTGAGCCAACTGCTAGGTTTTGAAGTGCCGCCCCTGGGATGCTGGCGGTGCCAAAGACGATCTTGGCATTGGGGATGCTGGCATCAGCAATCAGCGTGACAGCTTTGCCCAGAAAGTCTGTGACGGTGATCTTTTTGGATTCACTGGCGCTGATGTCCGCAATGGCCAGTAAGTCGCCAGCTACTAGATCAGCACTGGCAAGGGCGGCTAATTCTGATATGCGTAGGTCAGCGATGACACCCTCCTGTTACTGCTAGTCCCATCTTAAGGCAGTTCATCGCCTTCCAGTAGATAGTAGCCGCCTTGCTCCAGTTTAAGCGGATCGCCGCCTTCCTGAAGCAGCCTGCGGCCTGCTGTAGTGCGTGCCCGCAAGCGGATGGCGCCAGTGGCCACGAAGTCGATACGGCTAACGATGATGTCACTCGGCGCAAAGCTAGTGGCACTGTTGGTGACGATTGCATCAAACTCCCACCATAGGGAGTCGTTCATCTGCGTGCCTGCAAATGTGCCACCTGATGCGTCGGTGTTGGCTGATTTAATGTAGAACTTGGCATGGAAGCCCGAGCCGATCTCGGTGCGCAATACCAGCTGCATCAGGTAGTTGATGGGCTCTTTGCTGGCTTCGTTTACGTAGTCCCACTGGGCGGTGAACGTGCCAGAACCGGTGATTAGGCTGCTGTACTGCTGGCGGTATTCGTCGCTTAATGCAGTGATGTCAACGGTTTCGCGGTTGGTGTTGAGTTCGTACTCGGTGACGGATGCAAGCAAACGGCTATCACGATCTCGAACTACAACGCTGATTGGTATGTCGCGGGTGATAGTTGCAAGTTGCACCAGCCCCGCAGTGCTGCCTTCTAGGCTGTCGTCGAAATTGGTATACAGGCGAATGCCGCCTAGCTCATCAATAAATACATACCAGTTACCGCTGGACTGCACGGTAGTGTTGCTCCAGCCGGCAGCAGCAACGAAGTCGAGGTTGGTGCCGTCTGTGGTGCTGAATTCAACTAGGTCGCCTGCAATTAGGTAGCCTTCGTCAAAGTCAAAGCTGAAGCGGTCGCGGCTTGCATTTACGTCGCTAGGGTTGACGATGGATTCCTTGGGACCGCCGCTGGATTTGCGGGTGATCTCGATGCCGCCGATATTGCCAAGAAAAATGCCCATCAGATGGTCACCGCAGTCAATGCCCCAGTGCCTTGGAAGTTGATCTCTGCTGAGCTGACCTCGCCAACGCTGGCGCCAAAGCTGACACTAGTGATATACGCCGTCAGCCGCACGTCATGGTTGGTGCTGCCTTCCAGCAATCGCAGGCGCATGTCAACGGTGTCGCCCTCGGTGACACCGTCAATGCGGAGCACCTTGCGCAGTGCGGTAACCGCATCATTGCGCCCGGTGCCGTCGTTGTAGTACAGCAGCGTGGCGCCGCCACTGAACTCTTGCAGCCCAGGACAGTAGGTGCGTTGGTTGTCACCGAGGCTGGTGGTTTCCAGCATCTCAAGGCTGCCGGTCATGGACCAGTTAGTGACCTTTACCTGCTCGATGTCGTCAAGCAGCAAGCGGCCATCTTTACCGGTGAAAATCTTGGCCATCAGAGCACACCTACCAGACTCACTCTAACGCTACTGCGCCCTGCCTTCACTGCTGTAATTTGTGGCTGCTCCGCATAGCGCCAGCTATTGCCGGTTGCAGCATCAATCGCAGATTGGGTGCCGCTCCAGCCGCTGCGCACTTGGCTAGGTAGCGTGAACGTTTGGTAGGTGCCGAAGGTGGAATCGTAATGCGTTAGGAATTGTTCTGCTTGCGCATCTGTAATATTGTCGTAGCTGAGCCCTAGTTTCATGCCGGTGCGCTTGCTACCGTACAGGATGCGCAGCTCGGCGCCGGACTGTGAATTGTACGTTTTGATGGGCCAGTCGCCTGCGTCAAACTGACGGCTAGTTGGATTGATGGTTGGGAATGTCATCAGGTCGGCGCTCCTTCACCCACAATAGTAAAGGCGTTGACATCGGCGATGTCTTTGCCGATTACTGTAGCCCCGTCGCTGTCCACGGGGAAATTAGTGGCGCGAATTGTGACGATGCCATTCTCGTCTACATCAAGGGCATCCACTTGATACACTTGCTGCGTTACGTTGCTGTTGATGATTGAAAATACACTGTTGCGCAAATTGGTAGCAATGCCTCCAGCGATAGTTAATGTGGCTGCTCGCACTTCCGTGGTTTCACGCTCCCACGCATTGACGCTGTAATTGCCGTCTGTCAGTGGTTGGATGCTGATCACTGTGCCATCGGGCTGCACTATGCCATTGTTGCTGGGGCTGTAAGGGCTCATCTCTACTGCCACCATGATGAACTGCCCTGGCGCTAGTGCCAGCCCGTAAGGCAGTGTTTGGAAGGCGATGGTGTGCGTAATGTATTTGCGTAAGGCCAGAAAGTATTTGGCTGCAGTAACGGCATGGTGCGTGCTGGAAACATGCGGCAAATTAAATTCTTCAATGGGCAAATCAGTGGCGCCAGCTTCGTTGTATTGGACTACAACTGTTTCTTGCCGTGATAGCTGATTAACGGGGCTGCGCGTGAAGATGACAGCCGCCTGGAACATCTTTCGTTCTTCTAGCTCCAGCCAATCAAGGCTGAAACTGTCTTGAATGATATTGCCGTCAGTAAACATGGCAGCGATAGGTGGCTTGACTGCCCCAATCTTCAAGTCGCTACCAACTGGCAATGCTGGATCAATGGATAGTTTGCCGTTGCGGATGGCTGCGTAGCAAAGCAATGATGGCGCTTTTTCTGAAATGAAACTACGGAAGTTCAAGCTATCAGCAATAACATCGTCAAACAGCAAGCGGTTAGCGCGTAGATAGCGGCCAGTGGCTGCTAGTTGGGTGCGATCCAACAGCTCAGGGTTAATAACAGCACCTAAGCCAATGTCTTTGTTGGTTGCTAAATACCAAACCAAATCAGTAAACAAGTTGGATGGGCCGGTGCCGCTATCGCTAAGCAGTTCCACCTGCACGCCTTCTTTTATATAACAGCGCAATTGGTCTAGCGCTTGCAGGCTATTGCTGGAGCGCAGTTTAAGGCCAGCCATGACCAGGCCCTTGTAGCCAATAGTTGTGTCTTCGGCAATGCTTTCGTTAACGTAGACAATTTCATGCTCAGGGCCGTTGTCGCAACTACGTGAAATTAAATCGCCGTAATGCGACACCTCCGCAATACCGGAATACACTTCAAAGATGCGCGTAGCCGACTGAGGCGCATCGTATTCTTGGTATTCGCTGCGTGTGGTTACGCGATACCTGAAGCCAAATTGTACACCAGCTACCGTTGAAGCATTTTTAATAAACACCTCGTTGGGTTGCCAAGTGCCAGCGAAGCTAACTACTTCAGTGCCGGTAATTTCCCACCATTTGTTACGGGGCGTAGTAGACAAGGCTCGCTCATAAGCACGCAGCCGAATGCGCATTACAACAATCTTCGGCGCATCGCGGTCGTATGTCCAATTTTCAATGGTGGTAGTGTAGCCAACTGGTAAATTATCAAAGTACGGGTCCAGGTCGCGAGCGAGGGCCAAGATATTGCTAAGTGTATTCCATTCTGCCGCTGCACCATCGCTTGTGCGGAATGCACCAAGAAACTCCACGCCACTGACACTGTTTATCCATTGGCCATATTGCAGCTCACCGATTTGCTCAGGACGCACTGCCATTTGCGAATGCGTAAATACATCCTTGGCTTTTATGTACTTACCTCGCCCGCCGAAGGCAAACGTGCCCATGTACGTAGTAGCGGTACGTTCTTGATATGGAGTGCCTGAACCATTTAGCTCAAAGATGTCTTCATCGCCGCCAGATTGCAGAGCAAAAATGGCGCTGTTAAAGGGCCGCAATCTGTATTCAAACAGCGCATTACTTGGATGGGTGATGCGGATGAAGCTGTAGATGTCTTGCGGAGTGCTGCCGCTAACGGCAAACAGTCCTAAGAATGTAAAGCCGTCATTGTCGGTAGCAGTGCGGCTGGCTTCGTTGTCAGCGGGGCGCACGTCAAGTGCAAAAAATGATGTGCGGCGGGCATAACTGGTGTTCTTGCCTTCGCGCACCTGTACAGCATTGCTGTTATATCGTTGCAGCTCAAAAGGTGTTGGCAGTGTGTTGAAATTAGTGATGCCATTGAATTTGACCCACACTTGAGAGCGGATGCCAATCTCGGTTACATCACATGGGCGGTTATTGCGGACATGCGCAAAGTCAACACGCAAGATAGGATAGAAGGCTTCGGGGATGTCGCGGCTGTAAATGGCGCCAGCCTCGGAGAGTATCTGCGGCGCAACGATGCCAATTTTCGCTTGGTTGACGCTCCATGTATCAGTGCAGCGCATTTTGATGACAATGGGGGCATCACCAGGAGCGTAAATGCGGTTTTCACGGTCGATGATTTGCCAAGTGGTGCGGCCGATCATATAAGTTTGTCCGCGTACCATTGCAGCGTCAAATTGCTCAGCTTCAGCGTCCAGAGTTGATATTATGTCCTGCAAGCGAGGCGGCGATTTGCCTACGCCGATTATGGGAAAAGGACCATCGTTTTGACGACCATACCCTACCACCACTTCAATGATGTCATTAACTTGTACAGTGCGTTCTTCTGTTAAATTACCAATAAACTCATACGCCAGACCATTGACAAATTGCAGTTGCGGGTTGGGCATTGTATAGCCGTTATGGCTTATCACACCAACGTGTCTGGCATAATTTTTGCCAGTTCCAGGCATCCCTGCGGATAGGCGATTATTTACATTGGGAGGCAGGCCGCCATATGGATGGGTGTATAGCAGTTTGGTTTCAATGAACTTTTGTTGGTCTGTAATTATTTGATCATGCGTTTCTTCTGATTGGCCTTTAAGTGGCTGGGTAATTTCCCAATTTGGGCGATATGGCGTGCCATTAGGGATGCCTTGGTACACGCCAAATTTGGTTTGGTTAGTTGGCGTGAATGCCCCACAAAAGCCGGTGTCTGCAACGCCTTGCTTAGTGGGCGCCACAAAAGCGTTCTCTTGTGGACTAGGAACAATGGGCGTGCTAAGCGTGCCGTAGCGAAGGTCCTGGCCTAGTAACCGACTGGCGGTAGCACTGCCAGTGTTCCAATAAAACTGAAAGTCATTTTCAAAGATGCCATCAATGGCATTATTACCAAGAAATAAGCCAGAGCGGTCAGGCTTAGCCATTACGCCTTGACCCGCAACAGTAGCTAATTCCACCACTTGAAAGCTGCCCCAGCTCTTCATGCGTGACCACACCAATGCAGGGGAAATCAGCAATCCGCCTGATGTTTCGCCTGTAGTTTGAACATATTTGGTGAAGACAATTGGCACTGATATGCCATAGCTGGCAAGATTTTGCGCACTGTCAAAGCCGCTGTTTGGCGAGAATCGTGATGCGCCACTGTTGCCGCCGAGGTCAAGTTGCGTGGTATCATTTCGCTGCGCCTTTGGCTTGGGCATCAGCAAATATGAAACTGCCGATGTAACCAAGCCAACGGCAAGACTGATGAGAATTGGTATATATACGGCTTCAGCGGCTTGTATGTCTGGCACATGCGCATATTCAGCCGGCCTTACAGTGGCCTTATGTTGCAGGTGCCTTACGAACTGCTTATATTCTTCCTCGGTGCAGCCAAGTGCATCAATTAGATGCTTTTCGTACGGAAGCAGTACAAGGTCGGCAGTATGCCGATAGGGCACCATGCCACCGCCTTCAGATCCTTGTTGATGTAGAAAAGACCGTTTTGCCATGTAATTGCAAATGCTGTCGTCTTTTCGCGAAGCAGCACAACATCCCCATCATACTCGGGATTATGCATTCTGTTTCCCCATGTCAACAAATCACGCAAGATGCGCCGGTCACTAGCCTCATACCAAGAATGATCAAATGGTGGCGCAGGAATGCTGAGACGATGCAACACTGCATAAACTAAATGGATGCAATCAATTGCATTGCCGGTGCCGTCAGCGCCAAGCGCATATGGTTTGCCGATTAAATCAATCACCGCAGGCTTACAAAGGCCGTAAGTGGCAGTTTGCCAACTAATTGCCGCGTTAGACGCTTACGGGGCAGGTCAGCACCAACTGCATCTAACACTGATGCCATGCGCAATTCAACGCTAGTTTCATTCCATCCGCCGCTAACAATTTGCGCCGTGTAGCTAGACAATACGCGTCCGCCAGTGTTGTCATCTGGCTCCAGCAGCAGCGTTTGGCATGTGGCCACCCATTGACTAGTGACGGCAGTTTCAATCCAGCCGCGAGATAGTTGGTTATTGGGGAATACTAATGCCGCTGGTTGATTGTCGCCGCTGCGCGTGACAGTCACTCCACTAAAGCCAAACGGCAAAAAGCTATAGGTGATGCCGTTGTAGGTGATATTATCGCCCACCCAATAGTTTTGGAAGTTAAGCGTGGTGCCGCCTTTGAATTGCAGGTAGTGGCCGAATGCTTGTGTGCTCATCGCAGGCCTACTCTTCCGCGTATTGAAGTGTTTTGCTGCAGTTGCCGCAATGCACGTTTCTCGCCCTGGGTGGCACCTTGCTGTGCCGCTTGACGCATCCCGGCTTGGAATGCCGAGGCGGTGACGTACTCGACATCATTGATGCGTTCGACGCTGTAACGGACATCCACCACCATAGGTCCAGCAGCGGCTGTAGCAGTGCCGCCTTCGGTGCCACCACCATTGCCGGCAATGACGCTTTCACCACGAGCACCACGGCTGTAGCGAGCCATGGCTGATTGCATCTTGCTGGCGGGGATGACATATTCTGATTCGCCGCCCTCGCCGATAATGGCGCTGGTTGGACCGGTGACGAAGCCGCCTTCGGCAAATGGTGTGAATGATGTCGGCATTGGGTTGATGCTGCCAACAGCCGCCAGCGGTCCAGATGGAGCAAAATTGCCACCGCCACCGCCGCCCATACCAGCA